>ERZ773243.1625-NODE-1625-length-23071-cov-8.138990_pt1 | contig 23071 bp, 25 predicted proteins | sample MGYA00580520_ERZ773243 | MGnify/ENA primary metagenome ERZ773243 (study PRJEB29015, sample SAMEA2737747) | human gut metagenome | biome: human gut; feature: human-associated habitat; material: faeces | place: China | collected 2012 ... | reverse complement strand
AGCGCATAAAATACCCTCCTTACTGGTTTTGTCCAGTAAAGAGGGTACATATCAAGGGTCAGATGATTCTTTCTAGTAATAGATTTGTTAGCTTGTTTTCATGCTCTCATTTATTGCTTGCAGTACCGTACTGCTTATGGAAAAGAGCATTGCTGAAGAAAATAGTAAGGACAGATTTTTTGAATGTTTCCGTAGTAATTTGTTTGCACAGCTTCTTTGGTGAAATAAACGTTTTTATAAAAGTAATCCTGCCTTTATTTAACGCTGGCAGTTCCATCCTGAGCAAAGCTGATGGTCTTTTTTATAGGCAGAGTAATGACGGAGCCACTGGGCTGTTTCCAGAGCAGTTCGTTTTTCAGCTCGCCGCTGGCAACTAGGCCCTCAGCAGTAAAGATTGTACTGCTGCCCTTTTTAAATTCCACAAAGCCTGCCAAAAGGTTTTTGTTATTAGCGTAGCCAATAGGTCTAAGATAGGTATCATCACCAAGAACACCACTGATGATATTACCGTCAGGGTCAAAGGTGAGTCTGGTGTCCTCCTTAAAGGTTACAAATCCGTATTTGTTTTTATCAAGCTTAAAGGTTGAGCTTTCATCAATTACACCGCTGAGTACGGTGCCATCAGGTGCGAAAACAAGTTTTTCACCGTCCTTGTAGCGGATATGACCGTATGTTGGGAAGGGAGCTCCTGTGCTAAAGCTCCAGCTTGGATAGAAGCGGGGAAAGAAGTAGCCAGAGGTTTCTACATAGGAATAATCGTTGATGATATTTCTCCAGCCTGTAGGACGCAGATAGGTGTCACTGGTAAGGACGCCCTCCACAACTTCACCATTATCATTGAGAACAGTTTCAGTACCTTTCTTGAATTTCAAATCGTCGTCAGCAACAGACCAGCCCTGAGGAACCATGGCAGTGGATTTTTCCAAGAGCACTGTTTCTGCGTTGGCTATCTGCATGCAAAGCAGCAGGGATAAAAAAGTAAGAGAAAAGGTTTTCTTTAACATTTTGCTACACACCTTTCTAAAGCCATAAGGATTGCTGCCTCGCGAACAAGGCAGCTTATACAATGAAGGATTTATCAAATGCATTTATTATTATACCATATCTATAAACAAGTTAAAATAAGTATCATTAATATTGTATTATAATAAAATAATAGGATTAGAGAGTGAATTTATGATTGCTTATTTTACTGCGGTGAAGAATAACCTTGCGGGGAAATTATTTGCAATTATTTTAGGCAGATAATACGAAAATAAAATAAATAACTATGTTTTAAGATATTGTCCGCCATTGCTGCTGTTAGACTTTTTGCGTGCCACTAAAATAAGCTGAAAGTCATAAAAAAGACATAGATAGTTGCTATGATAGTTTTGACCATAAAAGAGGTACAGTTTATAATATAATTATAACATTAAGAATTTGTAGTAAATGAGGGATGTATTATGTTGAGCTTCATAAAAAGAAACAAGTATGTTATTGCAGCTTGCATGATTTTGCTGGCAGGCAGCTTTGGCGGGTATAAATACTATCAAAGCACGCAGGTGGATATAGAAACAGTAAGATTAGGCACAGTCACCAAGGGTAATCTTACTGCCAGCGTTTCTGCAACAGGCAGCTTAAGTGCCGTAGACAATGTGGACATCAGCTCCAAGATTACAGGACGTATCGTTAAGGTATATGTAGAAGAAAACCAGCATGTTAACGCAGGTGACGTTTTGGTAAAGCTGGACGATACCTCCTTAAAGGCAACACTGGCACAGGCTCAGGCTAAGCTGGAAAAAGCTTCTGCAGACTATAACCGTTATTCTGGATTAGTGGAGCAGGGTGCAATTTCTGAGGCCTCCTTTGACGGTTACCGTTCTGAATACTTGGTAGCACTTAGCAATTACGAAAAGGCAGCCTCCGATGTGCAGGATACTGTTATTACAACTCCTATTTCCGGCTACATTATTGGCAAGCCTACTCCTGAGGGCCAAACCATCAGCTCTGGTATCAGCGAGCCTCAGGTAATCATGTCCATTGCTAATCTGGACAATATGCAGATTGAAACCTTGGTTGACGAGTCCGACATTGGTCAGGTCAAGGTTGGTCAAAAGGTAACTTTTACCGTAGACGCTTATTCTGACGAAACCTTTACAGGTACTGTACGCCTTGTTTCCAGAAAGGCCATTACAGAAAACAATGTTATTTATTACACCGTTTATGTAGATGTTGACGAGTCCAAGGGTATGCTGCTGCCTACTATGACTGCAAGAACAGAAATCATTGTAGATAAGGCGGAGAACGCATTGATTATTCCTCAAAACTGCATTCATTGGCAAAATAAAAAGACCTACGTTAAGGTATATAATGAAAAGACTAAGGAAACCCGCGATGTTGAGGTTACCTTGGGCCTGAGCGATGAGAACGATATTGTTGTCAACAGCTCTGTACTGCAGGAGGGTGAAAAGCTTTTGGTGCGTAAGGCTGTGGCTAAGCAGACCAATAACGGTATGGGTCCCCGTCCCTAAAGGAGGTCAGCCATGAGTATTGTTATAGAATTAAAGGATATAATGAAGACATATCATATGGGTGACAGCGTTGTGCACGCTCTTTACCATGTGGACGTACAGATTGGCTTTGGCGAATTTGCAGCTATTATGGGCCCGTCAGGCAGTGGCAAGTCTACTATGATGAATATTTTGGGCTGCTTGGACAGACCGACCTCCGGCGAATATTTTTTGGACGGCAAGGAGATTGCAGGCTACAATGACGACGAACTGGCCAGAACACGCAACGCCAAAATAGGCTTTGTTTTCCAAAACTTTAATCTTTTGAATAAGCTTACAGCACAGGCCAACGTAGCACTGCCTTTGATCTACGCAGGCGTAGGCGAGGAGGAACGGATGGAGCGTGCTAAAAAGGCTCTCGAAGCAGTTGGCTTAGGTGCTCGTATTGAGCATAAGCCTATGGAGATGAGTGGTGGTCAGCGTCAGCGTGTGGCCATCGCCAGAGCTCTGATTAATAATCCTGCCATTATTATGGCGGACGAGCCTACAGGTAACCTGGATACTAAGTCAAGCTATGAGATTATGGATATTTTTAAGGCCTTAAATGACAGCGGCAAGACCGTAGTAATGGTTACTCACGAGCCTGACATTGCGGAGCAGACCAAGAGAATTCTAGTGATGCGTGACGGTCAGATTGTGAGCGATGAAAGGAAGTAGAGCCTTATGCTGAACGAATCAATTAAAATGGCACTTGAGGGTATGGCTGCCAACAAGCTGCGTACATTTTTGACGCTCCTTGGCATTATCATAGGCGTAGGTGCTGTTATTGCCATGGTCAGCCTGGGCTTTGGCATGAAGGAGAATATTAAGCAGAATATTTCCAAATTAGGCAGCAACCTGCTGATTATTACTACTGGCGGACGTACTGCCAGCGGTGCCCGTTTGGCCGCAGGCGAGGGCACCAAGCTGACTTTTGAGGACGCTCAGGCTATTGAACGTCAGGTAAGCGGGATTACAGGCATCAGTGCCAGTGTTAATACAAGCTATCAGCTGGTAGCAGGCAATCAGAACTGGACCAGCCGCGTCGAGGGCACCACTCCCAGCAATTTTGATATTCAGAGTCTGGAAACTGAAGATGGACGCACCTTTAATAATAAGGATTTGAACAAGCGCAGCAGAGTGTGCGTAATTGGCAAGACCGTTGCTGATAATCTTTTCCCTGAGGGAAATCCAGTGGGCAAGATGATACGTGTCAACAAGGCACCATTTCAGGTAGTGGGCCTTTTAAAGAGCAAGGGTCAAAGCGGAATGGGACAGGACCAGGACGATGTTGTCTACATCCCTCTGACAACTATGCAAAACCGTATGATGGGTATTACCCACGTACAGCGCATTAATGTGCAGGCCGCTAACGAAAATGTAATCAATGAGGTTCAGGCCGAGGCGGAGCAGGTGCTGCGTGTACGCCACAAGATCAAGGACGGAGCCTATGATGACTTTACTGTGCGTAATATGACTGCTATAATGGATACGATGATGGAAACAGCCAATAGTATTACTATGCTTTTAGGCTGCATTGCGGCCATTAGTCTATTGGTAGGCGGCATTGGCATTATGAATATTATGCTGGTTTCCGTAACCGAACGCACCAGGGAAATAGGCATCCGCAAGGCTTTAGGCGCAACCTACAACAATATACTTTTGCAGTTCCTTATTGAAGCAATGGTAATTGGTATTGTGGGCGGCTCCATGGGTGTACTTCTGGGCATTGCAGCTTCCTTTGGCATCAGCCATTTTGCTGGCTGGAATACGGTTATTTCCGTCTGGGCTATTATTATTGCTGTAGTATTTTCTGTGGGCATAGGACTTTTCTTTGGTATTTATCCTGCAAGAAAGGCTGCCCTTTTGGATCCTATTGATGCACTGAGGTACGAATAAAAGGAATTTATGAGCGAAAATCAGGAAAGAAAACCACAATTTAATGACTATTTCAAGGCCTTCTTAGCTTATTTAAGAAGGCCTAAGACTGTTTTTGATATTAAGGACAGAACCAAGGGAATAATTTTCTTTGGAAGTCTAATAATTCTGCTCCAGAAGGTTGTAGAAATCCTTTCAGATTGATATAATAAAATGATAAAGTAGTTATTTTAGGAGGCGGACTGTGAATACCAAAGGGCTGGGTATAATGGGTGGAACCTTCGACCCTATTCATATTGGACATTTGCAGATAGCTTGTGCTGTAAGTCAGCGTTTGGGGCTGGAACAGGTGATGTTTATTCCTGCTTACATACCACCGCATAAGTTGGGGATGGACTTTGCACCTGCAGAGGACCGTTATGCTATGACGGAGCTGGCAATTGCATCCTACGAAGGCTTTATCGTTTCCGATATGGAGATGAAAAGAAGCGGCGTGTCCTATACTATTGACACTGTAAGGCAGCTGGCCAAGGAACATCCTGAAGAGCAGCTGTACTTTATCATCGGAGCAGATTCTGTAGCACAGCTGCATACCTGGCATAATATCCAGGAGCTTTTGGAGCTGGCTATTTTTGTAGCTGCCGGTCGTCCTGGCTATGATGGCGTAATGGAGGAGGCCGAAAGTCATTTGGGAGCGATTGCCAGAAAGCGCATCATGCTTTTGGATACTCCTGAATATGATGTTTCCTCTACAGAAATCCGTAGCCGCATCAAGGCAGGCCAGCCGTTGACGGGACTTGTTACGACTGAGGTAGAGAAATATATCTACGAGCATGGCTTGTATGGCGCAGAATCCTTGTCAGAGGATAAGTAATTGGCCATACCTTTTAGTTTTTAAGATGGAAGTTGGCGATTATTATGAAGCTGGAAGAGATGAAGGTGCTTTTGGGGGCATCATTGCCGCAGAAGCGCTTTAAGCATTCCATAGCTGTTTATGAGACAGCGCTGGAGCTGGCTAAGGCACATAAGCTGCCTTTGGAAAAGATTGCTGTAGCTGCTCTTTTGCATGACTGTGGCCGCGAGGTTAACAGCAAGGAGAGCATTGCCAAAGCTCAGGAGCTGGGAATAGAGCTTGATATGATAGAGCAGGAGCAGCCTGTTCTTATTCATGCTAAGTTAGGCGTATACAACGCTCGTCATAAATATGGCGTAGATGATGAAGAAATTTTAGCTGGTATTTTGTACCATACAACAGGTGCTGCTGATATGACAGACCTGGCTAAGGTTGTTTACCTGGCTGATATGCTGGAGCCAGGCAGGGATTTCCCAGGAATAGAGGAGCTGCGTAAGCAGGCCTTCAAAAATTTGGATAAGGCAATGGTTATGGCCTATGACAGTACACTACGCTATCTTTTAGATGGCAAGCTGCTGCTGCATCCACGTTGTATTGAGGGTTACAATCAGCTGCGTGTAAAATTGAAAAAAGAATAATATAGCAGGAGAGATATATGGAAGAAAATATGGAGCATAAGCCGGAGCGTCACACTAAACGCAGGTTCAGATGGGGCAGACTTATTGTTTTGCTGACAGCCTTTGTCCTTCTGGCTGGTGCTGTTTTTAAGGGTACGGTTTTCATTTATGAAACCTTCATAGATCCTTCCCATGGCAGTGTGCATGTTATTGCGGCTAACGATGCTATTAAGTCTGATAAGAAGCTAAACGAGCGTATAAATATCCTGCTTTTAGGTATTGACGATGGTGACAGCGAGGCAGCAGAGTACGAGCCCAAGCGTACTGACGCTATTATTTTGCTGAGTATTGACCCTAAGGAAAATTTAGTAAGCGTGCTGTCCATTCCTCGTGATACTAAGGTAATTTTGCCCGGTCATAAGGACCCTGACAAAATCAATGCAGCCTATGCCTATGGAGGCAAGGTTATGGCCAAGCAAACTGTGGCCAATCTTTTGCAGGTACCAATTCACTACTATGCCCTGGCTAACTGGCAGGCCTTTATTGAAGTGGTAGACCTGATTGGCGGCGTAGATATTTACGTTGACAAGGATATGTATTATGAGGATCCCTATGCGGACCTGGTAATTGATATTAAGCATGGCTACCAGCATATGGACGGCAAGACTGCCGGTAAATATGTACGCTTCCGTTCTGATGAGCTGGGCGACATTGGACGTGTGCAGCGTCAGCAAAAATTCCTGAAGGCTGCAGCGGAGCAGATGTTCTCAATTCAGAATGTAGGCAAGATAAGCAGTCTGGTGGCAACACTGGATAAGCATATTGATACAGATTTGAATACTCAGACTATGATTAAGGCTGCTAACAGCTTTAAGCTTTTTGGCGACGACAAGGTGAGAAGCTGTATGCTGTACGGCCAGTTTGACGACAGCACTGGCGTAAGCTATTGGTCTGCTGATAGGGAGTCAATCAATAAATCCCTGGATGAATTAGGCATTCCTCATATGGAGGAAGAAGTAGAAAATGACGAAGAATAAGAATTGAAGATAAAAAAGGAGGAGAATAAATGAACATTAAAGAAAAAGCTATGAAAATGGCAGGCTTTGCCAACGACAAAAAGGCTAACGATATTTTGCTGCTGAATATGGAGGGTTTGTCCCCCGTAACTGATTACTATGTAATCTGCAGCGCTTCCAACTCCAATCTGGTTAAGACTATTGTTGACAATGTTGAAGACGAAATGGCTAAGCTGGATATTTTCCCCGACCATAAAGAAGGCTATGCTGAAGGTCGTTGGGTGCTTTTGGATTACGGCGATATCGTAGTGCACGTATTCCTTGAAGAAGAGCGCGATTTCTATAACTTAGAGCAGCTGTGGGCTGATGCTCCCTCTGAAGCATTTGTGGAGACAGAAGCATGATGGATCGCAAATTTGATCGTAAAAAGAAAAGTCTGCCTCCGCCCAAGATTTCTGAGGCAGTAAAGTATCGCCCTGGCGACGTAGTAACCTTAAGGGTTGCCCGCATTGGCGAAATGGGTGCCTTTCTTGATGCAGGTACAGGCAACACCAGCGATGATATTCTGCTGCATAAGCTGCAGCAGACCGAAGAGGTGCAGGCTGGTCAGGACGTTAAGGTATACCTGTACATTGACCCCAATCGTCGTCTTACTGCCAGCATGAAGCTGCCTAAGATGCGTGAAGGTCAGCTGGGCTATGTTAAGGTTTTAAGCGTTACCCGCGACGGCGGCTTTGTTGATATTGGCGCTGAACGTGGTGTATTTTTGCCCTACAGCCAGATGCGTGGTCACGTAAATCCCGGTCAGCTGGTTTGGGTTAAGCTGTATCGTGATAAAACTGGTCGTCCTGCTGTTACTATGCGTGTTGAGGATGATATGCTCAAGGCTTCCAAGCCTGCAGAGGGTTTGAAGGTTGGCGACAGCGTAACAGGTACCATTTATAATATTCTGCCTGAGGGCTTCTTTATCTTTACCAACCAACGCTTTATTGCCTTTCTGCACAGAAGTGAGGTTCCCAGTGGCCGCCTGGACTTTGGTCAGGAGGTTACCTGCCGCGTTACCTATATCCGTGAGGATGGACGCCTGAATGTATCCATGCGTCTGCAAAAGGAAAACGCCCTGATTGCGGACTCTCAGGATATTTATGATTTCCTGCAGAAACGTAACGGCAAAATGCCTTATTGTGATGATACTCCCTTGGAAATCATTAAGCAGAAATTTGGTATTAGCAAGGCTGCCTTTAAGCGTGCTTTAGGTCATTTGATGAAGGAAGGTAAGATCCGTCAGGAGGATGGCTGGACCTATCTTACTAATACAGAAGAAAAATAAGCAAAAGGCTGCCTTGGCAGCCTTTTTTATTCGTAGGAGGACTTATGGTAACTCTTTGCGTATCCTTTTTGGCTATTTTTTTAGCCTCGTTTTTTGCCACGGTATCAGGCTTTGGCTATGCACTTATTGCTACACCCATCCTGTCAACGGTCATTAATATTAAATTTGCCATTATGGCGGTGCTGGTGACAACCATGGTACTGAGAGGCATTACCATGTGGCGTGTTTGGGGACAGTTTAACTGGAACACTGTTGTTATGACAACTATTGGCAGTGCTGTAGGTACTGCTCCCGGAAGCTACGCCCTCAAGCTGATGTCCGTAGAAACCTTGGAAATATTTTTAGGCAATGTCCTGCTTATTGCTACATTTTTGATGAGCCAGCAATACACTGTACCCGTTGCCAATAAAACCTTGGGACGCTTTACTGCAGGGGCAATCAGCGGCTTTTTCAGCGCTTCCACCAGTGTTGGCGGTCCACCCTTAGTGCTATATTTTCTTAATGAAAAGCAGGATAAGGATACTATGCGTGCCAATATGATCTGGATTTTTGGCCTTAGCAGTGTCCTGGTCATGGTGGGACATTTTTTTGCAGGTAATGTGGACGCCATTACAGATTGGAGCCTGCTGCTGTTTATGCTGCCTGCCATGTTTTTAGGCATCTATTTGGGCGAAAAGTTCTTCTTCCGCCTCAATCAGCATCTTTTCAAGCGTTTGTCCCTGATTATAGTGTGCTGTGGTGCTTTGGCAATGCTTATTTCAGGTATTAGGGGTAGCCTGTAGATGTTAGGAGTGATAAAATGCAAATTTCCAGTAGATTTACATTAGCAGTTCACATTCTGATTTGTATAGATACATTTAAGGATGAATATAAGGTTACTAGTGACTTTTTGGCAGGAAGCACCAATATTAACCCTGTTATGGTACGCCGTTTATTAGGCCAGCTCAAAAAGGCAGGTATGATAGACGTGATGAGAGGAACAGGCGGTGCAGTGATAACCAAGCCTCTCAATGAAATTTCCTTTCTGGATATTTATAAGGCTGTGGAATGTGTAGATAATGGTGAGCTGTTTCACTTTCATGAAAATCCCAATCAAAACTGTCCTGTAGGAAGAAATATTCACAATATATTGGACGAGAAGCTAATGCGTGTACAAATGGCATTGGAAAGGGAATTAGCCTCTATTACTTTAGAGGATGTCAAAAAGGATACTGATAGGTGTCTGTCACGATAAAGCTGTAAATAAGTCTTAGGGAAAATCCTAGGACTTATTTTTTATTTTTATATTGTTGTAACTATTGACATTACAACAATAAGTGCTATAATATAGTTGTAATTGAAATAGTTACAACGATGCTGTATCTGTTTATTATTGGAGGTAAAGATTATGAGTAATTATAGCAAAGTAAGAGTTTCCAACGATGGAAGAGTTGAATTGCATGACCAATTAGCACTTACCGGTGCTGAAATCAGTATTAATAGCTTGCCTGCAGGAGTTGGCGTTCCTTTTGTTCATTATCACAAGGAAAATGAAGAAATTTATATTATTCTTGCAGGTAAGGGTAGTGCTGTGATTGATAATGAAACTGTTTTGCTGCAGGAGGGTGATTGCCTGCGTGTTGCTCCGAATGCTAAAAGACAGTTTTCTGCAGCTAGTGACAGCGACCTGCGCTTTATCTGTATTCAGGTTAAAGAAAATTCTCTGCAACACTATACTATGACTGATGCTGTAGTTGAAGCATAAATATTTTTAGATGTAGTAAAGCCTTCTAATAGCTTTTTGGATAAGCTGTTAGAAGGCTTTTGTCTTTATGCTATATTAATTTTAACAAGTAAATGGTTATGTTTTTGGGAGTGTAGTCCATTGGTTATTATTTATTATAAGAAATAATTATTGACTAGCCAGTACTATTCCTGCTCCAGCCACTGCAGCAGCATTGGTGCGGCGTACTCACCCATGGCGCGGTAGGTGGCGGCGGTGGGGTGCACTCCGTCTAAGTATGCCTTTTTGCGGGCATTATCGTTCAAGCCAATGGCAGGCTGCATATCAAGGAGCAAAGCCTTACCTTTAAATTTAAGTTCTATCTGCTGACGCAAATCCCACAGGCGTCTGTTCAAAAGCTTGTCGCTGCTGATAAGGGGGAGAACTATAGCTAAACGGAAGTCCTTCTCATCACACCACTTTGTCATACGGTCAATATCGTGTAAAATAACCTTTAATGGACGGTGCTGCAAAACATCATTGGCACCGCCTAAGAAAATGATGTGCTTGATATGGTCAGGCAGCATGGTATATTCCATACGTTCAAAAATATCGTCGCAGCAGTCGCCGCAGAGACCGTAGTTAAGCATTTTAATTTGGCTCTGAGCTTCAACTGCTGCAGTCCAGGACGCTCTATTGCCAAAGGGAAAGCCTTGGATAAGGCTGTCGCCAAAGCAGGCTATGTAGTGCATATTATCAGCTCCGTTCGTGTTTTGTTAGGTTTATTATAGCAAGGATAGCGAAGTTTTTCGAGTGGAGAATGATGAAGAACTGATAATTTCTGTGTCTGCTTAAAAGGAGAGGCCTAAGTACAATTGAAGGGTGGTTTTGGCATTTTGCGCTTTTATTTACATTTTCTGCTGCAAGTGCTACAATGGGAGCATAAGAAGTCCTATTATTACAGTAGGTCTTTTGTCCCCGATGTGGATATAATATTACAATGTAAGGAGTTGTTAATATGGATAAATTTAGCTATTTGGCACCTACAGAGGTTGTTTTTGGCAAGAATGCAGAGACACAGGTTGGCGCGATGTGCAAAAAATACGGCGCTCACAAGGTTTTGGTACATTTTGGTGGCAGCAGTGCTAAAAAGTCCGGTCTGCTGGACAGAGTGTGTGCAAGCCTTAAGGAAGCAGGCTTAGAGTATGTACTTCTGGGCGGTGTTGTGCCTAACCCTCATCTGAGCAAGTCTGTTGAAGGCGTGGAGCTGTGCCGTAAGGAAGGCGTAGATTTTATTCTGGCAGTTGGCGGCGGCAGCGTTATTGACAGCGCTAAGGCTATTGGCTACGGTCTTGTTAACGAGGGCGATTTGTGGGACTACTACAGCAAAAAGAAAAGCGTTACTGGCTGCGCACCTGTGGCAGCAGTGCTGACCATGGCTGCTGCTGGCAGTGAAATGAGCAACGCCAGCGTTATTACTAATGAAGATGGCTGGTTAAAACGCGGTCTGACTACCAACTATGCTTTCTGCAAGTTTTCCGTACTCAATCCGGAGTTGACCTACACTCTGCCTGCTTATCAGACTGCCAGCGGCTGCGTGGATATTATGGTGCATACCTTGGAGCGTTATTTTACTGCGCCTGCAACTCATCAGCTGGCAATTATTGATGGTATGGCAGAAACCCTGCTGAAGAATGTTATGCGCAATGCTAAGATTGCGCTGAAAAATCCTACTGATTATGATGCTAGAGCAGAGATTATGTGGTGCAGTACCCTGTCCCATAATGATACTACTGGTAACCGCAGCTTTGGTGACTGGTCCTGCCATCAGCTGGAGCATGAGCTGAGCGGTATGTTTGATATTGCCCATGGTGCAGGCTTGGCGGCAGTTTGGGGCAGCTGGGCACGCTATGTGCTGGACGAGGATGTAGCTCGCTTTGCCCAGCTGGCAGTAAATGTTTTTGGTGTGGCTAATAATTTCCGCGACCAAAGAGCAACTGCTTTAGAGGGTATTGCGGCCATGGAAAGCTTCTTCCGCCACATTGGTATGCCTACTAAAATCAGCGATATGGGTATTGAGCTGACAGAAGAGCAGATTAAGGAGCTTGCCTACAAGTGCAGCTTTATGGATACCCGTACCATTGGTCAGTTCAAGGTGTTGAATCGTCAGGATATGGAAAATATTTATCGCATGGCGAAGTAAGATAAATCTCGGTGAAAAGGAACAAACATACTTAGAAATATGAAAAAGCCATAACCCAGAAATTTTTTCTGAGTTATGGCCTATATTTTTATCTGACTATTCTTTAATGCCTAAGTATTTAGGAGGAATCTGTGCCAGGATAATGGCGGAAAAGACAAGAACGCAGCCGCCGATTTCACGAGTGGTCATTTCCTGACCTAAAATGAGCCAGCCGCTTAGTAGTGCAAATACTGCCTCCATACTCATAATCATGCTGGCAGGAACTGCATTAACATGCTTTTGTCCCACAATCTGCAGAGTGTAGGCAATACCGCTGGACATAATACCTGCGTAGGCGATAGGTGCCCAGCCCATTAAAAGTGCGTCCAGTGATGGATTTTCAAAGGTAAACATCAGGATGCAGTTTAAAACTGCACTGGTAGCAAATTGAATCAGGGACAGGCGTACACCGTCCAGATAGCTGATAATATTAGCTACAGAAATAATTTGGCCTGCAAAGCAGATGGCACATAGGAAGGTGTAAACGTCGCCCATATTAATGGTAAAGGCTTCGTTGATACAGATAAAATACATGCCTATTGCTGCTACAATAACACTTATAGCCTGCAGCTTGGAAATAGCCTTGCGGAAAATAATAAAGCTGAGAATAGGCACCAGTACAATATATAGTGATGTAATAAAGCCACTTTTGCCAACAGTAGTATACATAAGACCAAGCTGCTGGAAGAATGATTCCATAGTCAGGGTTGCACCGCAGATAAAACCGCCCTTCAGCAGTCGTTCGCAGTACATGGGGTCGTCGCTGCCAAGAATGGTAAATTTCTTTCCTTCTAGCTTATCCTTGACAAAGCAGAGAATTAAAATAAATACGGTTGCGAGTACGCAGCGTGAAAAATTAAAGGTTAATGGTTCTGCGTATTTGCCTCCAAGGCTTTGGGCTACAAAGGCTGTACCCCAGATAATGGAGCAGACCGTTAGCATAACTATACCAAGGGCTGGCTTCCTTCCGTTTTCTTGTTTCATTCATAACACTCCCTCAAAAAAAATACACAAGACCTATTTTACCATTTTTTAGTGGATATGACAAAGCTTAATATTAATTGCTATTTTTAAGGCTCTTGAAGATTAGTTTTGTGGAAAATTATTTTTAATTGTAAAAATGTGCAAATAGATTTTTGACTAGGAATTTCCTGGATCTGTAGTGCTTGTCTGTACTGGACAGCAGTGTAAACTAGGGCTTTTTTTGGCGAAAAAAGTCAAATTATGCAACATTTTCTTAGGAGACAGTGGGACGTATAGCACCAATATGTTGTGTTGTCAAGCTTTACAGAGTAGATATATTGTGGTACAATAGCTCAGGAAAATCTAGGGCGATATCCGAACGATATACTATAGATTTTTAAAATCATACAGATAATTCTGAAGCTAAAATTACTTTTATAAAGAGAACAGATAAAAAAACAACACCTGAGAGGAAGGATGAAGCAGTATGAAGGTTATTAAACGCGACGGTACAACCGTAGATTTTGACCCTGCTAAAATAGTGGTTGCTATTCAAAAGGCTAACGCTGCCGTTGAACCCGAATATCGTATAGAGGAGGACAAAATTCATGTAATTGCGGAAAATGTTCAAGGCCGCAATAGAATGCGTCTATTAGTAGAGGATATTCAGGACATGGTTGAGCATAGCCTGATGGAATACGGCAAATATGAGCTGGCTAAGCAATACATTATCTATCGTTATAAACGTGCTCTGGTACGTAAGGCCAACACTACTGACGAGTCCATTCTGTCCCTGATCAGCAACAAGAATAAGGATGTTATGGAGGAAAACTCCAATAAGAATGCTGTTATGGCTGCAACTCAGCGTGACCTTATTGCCGGCGAGGTGTCCAAGGACCTGACCAAGCGTATTATTCTGCCTGAAAAGATTTCCAAGGCACATGAGGACGGCGTAATCCATTTCCATGACGCTGACTATTTCATTCAGCCTATTTTCAACTGCTGCCTGATCAATATTGGCGATATGCTGGATAACGGTACTGTTATGAACGGCAAAATGATTGAAAGTCCTCGCAGCTTCCAGGTTGCCTGCACCGTTATGACTCAGATTATTGCATCCGTTGCGTCCAGCCAATACGGTGGTCAGTCTGTTGATATCTGCCATTTAGGCAAATATCTGCGTCGCAGCTACGAAAAATTCAAGGCAGGTATTTTAGAGGCCAGCGGCGGCAATCTGGATGAAGAAACTCTGGAGAAGCTGACCAATGAACGTCTGCGTTACGAGCTGAAGGGCGGCGTACAAACAATTCAATACCAAATCAATACCCTGATGACCACCAATGGTCAATCTCCCTTCGTAACCCTGTTTTTGAACCTGCGTGAGGATGACCCGTATCTGAAGGAGAACGCAATGATTATTGAAGAAATTTTGCGTCAGCGTCTCCAGGGTATCAAAAACGACAAGGGTGTGTATGTAACTCCTGCGTTCCCCAAGCTGGTTTACGTGCTGGATAAGCACAACTGCTTAAAGGGCGGCAAATACGATTACATTACCCGCTTGGCTGTTAAATGCAGTGCTAAGCGTATGTATCCTGACTATATCAGTGCTAAGAAAATGCGTGAAAACTACGAAGGCAACGTGTTCTCTCCCATGGGCTGCCGCAGCTTTTTGTCCCCCTGGCAGGACGAAAACGGCAACTACAAATTTGAGGGCCGTTTCAACCAGGGCGTAGTTTCCCTGAACCTGCCTCAAATCGGCATTATTGCCAACGGCGACGAAAAGAAATTCTGGGAGCTGCTTGAGGAGCGTCTGCAGCTTTGCTACGAGGCTCTTATGTGCCGTCACAATGCTCTGAAGGGCATTAAGAGTGATGTTAGTCCCGTTCATTGGCAATACGGTGCAATTGCCCGTCTTGGCAAGGGCGAGGTTATTGATAAGTTCCTGGAAAATGGCTATTCCACCATTTCCTTGGGCTACATTGGCCTGTACGAGGTTACCAAGCTGATGACCGGCGTAAGCCACACTGATCCTAAGGGAGAGGAATTTGCTCTGCGTCTCATGAACAGACTGCGTGGTGCCTGCGATAAATGGAAGGCTGCCACAGGAATTGCCTTCGGTCTTTATGGTACTCCTGCAGAAAGCCTGTGCTACCGCTTTGCACGTATCGACAAGGAACGCTTTGGCACTATTGAGAATGTAACTGACAAGGGCTACTACACCAACTCCTATCACGTAGATGTACGTGAAAAGATTGATGCCTTTCACAAATTTAATTTTGAAAGTCAGTTCCAAAAAATTTCCTCCGGTGGTGCTATTTCCTATGTAGAAATTCCGAATATGCGTCACAATACTCAGGCTATGGAGGAGGTTGTAAAATTCATTTACGACAATATCCAATATGCTGAGTTCAACACCAAATCCGACTACTGCCATGTATGCGGCTTTGACGGCGAAATCATTATTAACGACGATAACGAGTGGGAATGCCCTGCCTGCCACAACAAGGACCACAGCCTGATGAACGTAACTCGTCGTACCTGCGGTTACCTGGGCGAAAACTTCTGGAATGTTGGCAAGACCAAGGAAATCAAATCCCGCGTACTGCACCTGTGATTGGGTGGGCTTTATAAATGCGAAGCTAATTTATAGGGGACTGCTTTTTAGCAGTCCTCTTTTTTATGCTTAGCCCCGAGGCAAGTAAGCAGGTCTGCCAGGAGCGGTTGTTGACTTTTAGATGATTATTTCAATTATAATCTACAAATATTTCAAGAAAGCGTTGCTTGTCATTTAGATGGTTAAGTTGTATAATCATTAGTAGTATGTATTATTAAAGAAATATATGCTATATATTATTCTTAATAAAATGGTGATGAACATGCGTTATGCAACAATAAAAAAGCTTGATATAGCCAATGGTCCTGGCATAAGAGTATCACTTTTTGTCAGCGGCTGCACCCACCACTGCAAAGGCTGCTTTAACCCTGAGGCGTGGGATTTTCAATACGGCAATGATTTTACTACAGCAGTAGAGGACGAAATTCTGGAGGCCTTAAAGCCTGACTACATCCATGGTCTGTCCCTGCTGGGCGGCGAACCCTTTGAGCCTCAGAATCAGCAGGCACTGCTGCCCTTCCTCCGTCGTTTTAAGGAAATGTATCCTGAAAAGACAGTCTGGTGCTATAGTGGCTATGATTTTGAAAAGGACATGCTGACAGGCAGCTTAGGTCCTTGGGAAATTACTCAAAAAATGCTGTCCTATATTGATATTCTCGTAGACGGAGAATTTGTTCTGGAAAAGAAAAATCCCAATCTGCGTTTCCGTGGCAGCGAAAACCAAAGAGTTATCCGCGTGCAGGAATCCCTGAAGGAGGACAGACTGGTTCTCTGGGACGATGAAGAGGGCATTTATCAGGTTTGAGAAATGCTGTAAATCAGTAATCGGAGGCTGCAACCTCTGACATATTAAAATAAGGATGTGTTATTTATGAAAAAGCTTTTAGTAATGTTGACCATGATTATGACTCTTGCCTTTGCTAGTGTTTGTGCAGCCTATGATGGCGGTACCCTGGATAAAGAGCAAAAGGCTGCTGAAATGCTGACTAACGCTGTAACTGGTAAGACTGTAGAGTACCAAAAGGTTACTTCTGGCATGAATGCTGAGTTAAAGGGCAAAATCACTGAGGAAGTTGTAGCTGGTCTGCAAAAGCAGGTTAAGGAGCAATTTGGTGATGTTAAGGAAATCCGTTTCCAATCCTTTGAGCGTTTCGCTGACGGTGACAGACTGGTTTACATTGCAGGCTTCAGCAAGGAAAAACACGTGGCACTTATTTATGTATTCGATGCTAAGCAAAAAATGGTAAACTTCCAGTACACTGTTTTAAAGGAGCAAGCACAGGAAGAAGCTAAAAAATAATATAGGATAAGCAAAAGCCATAACTTAGGCGTGTAGTCTGAGTTATGGCTTGTTTTTTACTTTATGCGTTTATAGCATACTTTTTCGAGAAAAGTACGCAAAAAGCTTTCACTGCTGCTCGGATTCCCGTGTCTATGTGGGGCTCCAGCATAGGGAGCAAGGTGCTAAGCTTATGTAAACTGCAGTGGCGACGCAGCTGCTCCTCTTGTCCTGGCCTTTAGTTGTGAGTGCTGTCAAAGTCAGTAAACAGCGGCGTGCTGCTTTATCCGACAACCGTTACTCGCTGATGCGGAAGGGAGACTAGCCGTGGGGTTAGATACTGTTCAGTGCTGCTACCATTCTTTCTAGTGCTTTTAAAAGCACGCTTCTGGGGCAGGCAATGTTGATGCGGACATAGCCGTCGCCATTGTCTATAAAGATTTTGCCATCTTCAAGGAGTACGCCTGCCTTGTAGGCAAAAAAGTCCGTCCAGCCCTCTGCAGGCTCAGCGTAGCCCCGCAGGTCCAGCCAAGCAAGGTAGGTGGCCTGAGGAATACGGAGCTTGGCCTTAGGCATGTGCTCTTTGATAAAGTCTGCGGCGAAGGCAAAATTAGCGTCCAGATATTGGCACAGCTCCCTGACATATTCATCTCCATACTCGTAGGCAGCCTCAGCAGCAGCTATGCTCAGAGGGTTGTCTGCAAAATAATGAATACTTTGCCACTCTTTTTGCAGCCAGGGACTACGAATCAAAATATTGGCCAAAAGCATTCCGCCTAAATTAAAGGTTTTACTGGGAGTAACGCAGGAAACAAGCCTGTCGTAATCAGCCATAACCTTAGCCAAGGGAATGTGCCTAAGCCCGCTGCGGAGCAGGTCACAATGAATTTCATCAGAGATGACCCATAGCCTGTGCTTGGCAATAATATCAGCCAGACGCTGCAGCTCGTCCTCACTCCATAGGCGACCGCTGGGATTGTGGGGATTGCAAAAGAGAAGCAGGGTAGGTTTTTCATCTACAGCCTGCTTTTCCAGCAGCTCAAAATTTATGGTATAAAATCCCTCTTCATCAATAAGAGGACAGTAGATACATTCCCTGCCGTTATGAAGGGCAGAGCCCTTAAAGGGAGGATAGGAGGGCGTAAGAATGAGAACCTTTTCGTCAGCTTTAGTTATCATACCAATAAGCTCACGCAGGGCAGGAACAATTCCTGTGGACAGAAAAAGCTCATCCTTGTCAAAGCTCCAGTCATAATGACGCTGACACCAGCTATTGAAAAGCTGACGGTAGCGTGGATTAGTTGGCGTGTGCATTTCTGTATAGCCTAAAAACCTGTTGCTTAGGGCATTTTTAACTCCCTGAAGAATAAAATCAGGAGCAGCAAAGCTCATATCCGCCACCCACATCTGGATAAAGTCCCCGTCCTTGTAGGGAAGTGGAGCATCGGGCGTCACATGGAGCAGGTTTTTGCGGAATAAATCTACAGCATAGGCATTAATGTTATTTCTATCTAAAGGTGTATCAAAATCATACATAGTGCAAACCTCTAAGCGTTTAATAGTTTGGGAATATTATACTATATATGTTACAATAAAGAAAACAGTGGGAAGGGAGCAATAGCAATGATTTTAGTAAGCTCGTGTCTTTTAGGCAATGCAGTACGCTATAAGGGAGACGCCAATCCCTGTGATCTGCTGCTTAAATATAAGGAAAGGGGACATTTTACAGCTATCTGTCCAGAGGTGTTTGGCGGTTTGTCCATACCTCGTCCCCCTGCGGAGATTGTAGGCGGCAGCGGTGACGACGTATGGCAGGGAAAGGCCCGACTGATTAATAACCAAGGGGAAGATGTTACGGAAAGCTATAAAAATGGCGTATTGAAGGCTGCAGAATATTGTAAGGCTCATCACGTAAGTGCAGTTATCCTTAAGGAACGCAGTCCCTCCTGTGGTACACACCTTATTTATGACGGTACCTTTACAGGCACACGCATACCAGGCAGAGGTGTAACGGCGGCGTACTTTGCTCAAATGGGACTGCCGTTGTATTCCGAGGTGGAACTGACAGAGGAGCTGCTGCAAGACTTAATAGAAAATGACGGATAAGAGAGAAAAAAGGCTATGATTCAGAAGAATCATAGCCTTGATTTTTACCAATGGTTTTCTAGATTATTGTTGTCACCTACCACAAAGAAGGAGCCAGTACCCTTGGCGTAGATTTCGCCATCAGCGTTAGTAATAACTGCTTCGCCAATCATGGTCTTGTGGCCTAAATGAAGCATTGTAGATGTTGCATAGGCTCTTTGGGAAAGAGGTACGCCCTTGATGTAATTAATGGTCATATCAATAGTCACAACCTTTTTGCCATAAGCAAAGCAGGTCAGACCGATGCAGGTGTCTATAAGCGAAGCCAAAGCACCGCCATGAGCGGTAGAATAGCCATTAGTAAGACTATCTGTAATGTCCATGGCAAGTGTAATATGTCCTTCCTCAACCTTGACTGGCTTAATGCCGCAATAATGAATAAAATTATCGTGCTCGCAAGCATATTCAATAAATCTAGCAATTTCCTGATTGGCTTTGTGCATACAAGTCACATCCTATTCCCACAATAATAAAAGCTAACTATATTATAGCATATGTGTATATAAAAAAGGCGACTATATGAGGATAACAGGCTACATAGCCTCTTTGGCCTCGGTCAGAGTCAGACCGTTTTTAGGATTGGCCACAGAAATAGTTTTGGGTACGAGGAAAGGTGTTAGTTTAAAGTGATATAGATTTTTAGCTCAAACTAGGCTACAATAATTGTATATATGTATAAAAGCATTTTGTTGGTTGAATGTGTTATTAAGCAGTAAAGGAGATAGTAGTATGAAGCATTATGAGGTTGTAGCAGCAGTAATTGAATATGACGGAAAAATTCTTTGTATGCAGCGTAATGAAGGCAAATTTGATTATGTAAGCTATAAATTTGAGTTTCCTGGCGGTAAGGTAGAAGCAGGAGAGGAAAATCATACAGCCTTGGAGCGTGAGCTGCGTGAGGAAATGGATATGAATGTAAGCATTAGTGAAGATGACTACTTGATGACTGTAAACCATACATATCCCGATTTTGCAATTACTATGCATGCTTATTTGTGCAAGGTTGATAAACCTGATTTTGTTAGAAAAGAGCATATTTCCCACCAATGGTTGACTGTAAACGAAATGGATAAATTGGATTGGGCAGAGGCTGATAAACCAATTTTAGAGTTTTTGAAGAAGCCTAGAGGATAAAAGCCATGAATAGAAACGAATTAGCAATTTGCTTAGAAGCAGGCTTTATAGACTTTAATGTTGAAAAGGACGAGCGTTTTCTGCCTAAGATTTTGACTAATAATCAGGAAAAGAAGGTAAAGGTTTTAGAAACACTTCTTTACGAAATGAAGAACTGTGACGAGTTTTTCTTTTCAGTTGCTTTTGTTACCAATAGTGGCGTAGCGTGTATGATTGATATTTTGAATGAACTGAAGCAGAGAAATATCAAAGGCAAAATTTTAGCATCACAATACCAAAATTTTACGGAGCCAAGAGCTTTACGAAGATTATTGCAATTTCCCAATCTCGAATTGAAAATCATCACAGCAGATTATAATTTCCACGCTAAGGGTTATTTGTTCCATAAGCTTGGCGATGATAAGCAAACAGAGGATAGTTATAATCTGATTATTGGTAGCAGTAACCTTACACAAACTGCTTTAACCGTTAATAGAGAATGGAATGTTCAGCTTTCTTCTCTTGAAAATGGCGCATTAGTGAAACAAATGCAGGAAGAGCTTAATAGAGCTTGGGAAGATGCAACTGTCGTTGATGATGCATGGATAGACGCATACGAAAATATTTATAAAGAGGCTAGAAGTAGTCGTATTGGTCAGCACGATCGTATTATTGATTTATACAAGGTAAACCCTAATAAGATGCAAGCAGAGGCTTTAAAGTCCTTAAAGGAATTGCGTGAAGCTGGTAAGGATAAAGCATTACTGATTTCTGCAACAGGTACAGGTAAAACATTTTTATCAGCCTTTGATGTTAAGATTGCTAAACCAAAACGCTTTTTGTTCATTGTTCATAGAAACCTTATAGCTAGAACTGCTAAAAAGAGCTATGAAAAAATTATAGATAAAAATATTAAAACTGGTATGTTCTCTGGCGACCAAAAAGAAATTGATAAAGATTATCTTTTTGCTACTGTTCAGACATTATCTAAAGATGAAAATCTGCATATGTTCAAGCCTGACCATTTTGATTATATTGTTGTGGATGAGGTTCATAGAGCTGGTGCAGATACCTATAAAAAGGTTCTTGATTACTTCAAGCCTAAGTTTTTACTTGGTATGACTGCAACACCTGAACGTACTGATAATGCAGATATTTTCAAAACCTTTGATTATAACATTGCCTATGAAATTAGACTTAATCAGGCGTTGTCATAGAATATGCTTGTTCCATTTCATTATCATGGTATCAGCGAATTGGTTGTTGATGGTAAGGTGTTAGATGAACTGAGCGATTTTAGACTGCTTGTTAGTGAGGAAAGAGTAAAGCATATATTGCATTATGCTGATTTTTATGGCTGTGATGCAGGTAGAGTTAAGGGCTTGGTATTCTGTAGTAAAATTGAAGAAGCACAAGCACTTGCTAACAGTTTTTGCGAACATGGTAAAAAGGCTATTGCATTAACTGGTGCTTCATCTGAGGTAGAGCGTTCCAATGCTATTGAACGCTTGGAAAGTGATGATATAGTGGAAGAAGAGCAACTAGACTATATTTTTACCGTAGATATTTTCAATGAAGGTGTAGATATACCAGCAGTTAATCAAATAATTCTTTTGCGTCCTACACAATCTGCAATTATTTTTGTGCAACAGCTTGGTCGTGGATTACGTAAGAGCGAAAATAAGCGTTATTTAGAGGTTATCGACTTTATTGGTAATTACGGTAACAACTACTTGCTTCCAATAGCGTTATTTGGCGATAGAAGCTATAACCGAGAAAATGTTCGTAGAACTATGCATAATAACCATATTCCAGGCGCATCCACTGTTTATTTTGATGATGTTTCTCAAAAGCGTATCTTTGAATCTTTAAATAATGGTAAAATAGCTCAATTTAGAGAGTACAAAAAATCTTATGAACTCGTAAAAATGCAGCTTGGTCGTATACCAATGATGATGGACTTTGTAAAATTAGGTGACAAGGACCCGTATCTGTTTGTTTTGAGGGATGGTTCTTACTTCCATTTCAAACAGCACGTTGATTTAGATGAAACTACAATGAGTGACTTGCATCAGAAATTGTTGAAGTTCATTAGTTTGGAAATTGCTAATGGTAAAAGATTGGATGAAGTGTTTATTCTTCAACAATTACTACATAAGCAAAGCATCACTTATCTGGACATTATTTCAGAGTTCAGGATTAAATATAATTTAGAGACAAGTGCCAAGAATATTTCTGGAGCAGTAAATCTTCTGAAGATGGGCTTTTTTAAGGCTGCAGATGTCAATAAATACGGCAATATGGAATTAGTAGCAGAAAATGATGGTAATATTATTCTTACTACAGAATTTTCTGAGTTACTGCAAAATGATGAATTTGTTCGTTATTTAAAGGACGTTTTGGCATATGCTGAATATAACTTTATGTCTACATATGACAAAAATAAATTCTTTGGTGGTTTGAAGTTATATGAAAACTATTCTCGTAAGGATATCTGTCGTATTCTAAACTGGGAAAAAGATGAAAGTGCTACTGTCTACGGTTATCGAGTAAAATATGATACTTGCCCTATGTTTGTTACATATAACAAGCAAGATGATATCAGTGAAAGCACTAAATACGAGGACCGTTTTATTAATAGAAGCATGTTTAGTTGGATGACAAGAAACAGAGTAACCTTAGAATCTGCAGAAGTAGAAGCTATTCAGCGTGACGATGTGCGTAAGCTATTATTTATTAAGGCTCTGTCACAACAAATGGTTGATTTTTGACGAGAAATAGCGTATAA
>ERZ773243.1622-NODE-1622-length-23086-cov-2.792410_pt1 | contig 23086 bp, 16 predicted proteins | sample MGYA00580520_ERZ773243 | MGnify/ENA primary metagenome ERZ773243 (study PRJEB29015, sample SAMEA2737747) | human gut metagenome | biome: human gut; feature: human-associated habitat; material: faeces | place: China | collected 2012 ... | reverse complement strand
TTCTGTACCCCACAGCCACAAGCAATGCCGAAAGCCTTTGTTTTCAAGGGCTTTCGGTTTTTTATTTTTGTCAAAAACGAGAAAAACGAAAAAGCCGCAGTTTTTCATTGGCTGTTTTTCCGTCTGTTAACGGAATTTATGACTGATGTCGTCCGCCTTTCGGGCGGATTTTTTTATGTTATCCGATGCGTATTTTTATGATTGAAAAATTTAAAACGAGCAAAAGCGCGCATTTACGGTTCAATAATATTGCATATTAGATAACAAAACGGGCACACTATAAGCACAAACGCTGAATTTTATTGCACGATATTGACTGTATTTGAACGTTTTTGTATAATTAAGGCACAACAGAGATATCGGAGGTGTGAATATGCTTACAACCGACAGAAGAGCGCAGATACTTGAAATTCTGCGTCAGAACGGCTCGGTTACCGTTTCAAAGCTTGCCGAAAAATTCGAAACAAGCGAATCTACGATAAGGCGTGACCTTTTGGCTCTTTCCCAGCTCGGGAAAATAAACAAGGTTCACGGCGGAGCGACTGTTCTCGGGCAGGAATTTCTCCACGACGAGGAGGATTTCAACAAAAAATCGCTGATGAACATAAACGAAAAGGAAGCAATAGCAAAATATGCCGCATCGCAGATAAATGATGATGATTTCGTTTTTATCGACGCAGGCACAACCACCTTTCTTATGACGAAGTATATAACCTCTTCCAAAGCAACCTTTGTAACCAACGGAATCGCCCACGCAAAGGAGCTGACGGCCAATGGCTGCAAGGTTTTTGTTATCGGCGGTGAATTAAAAAGCACAACCGAGGCAATCATAGGCTTAGTAGCCGCTTCAAATCTTCAGAAATATAACTTTTCAAAAGCGTTCATCGGAACAAACGGAGTCAGCGAAAAGCAGGGCTTTACAACCCCGGACACCGAGGAGGCAATGCTAAAAGCCGTTGCCATAGAGCGAAGCTTTGTAACCTATGTGCTTTGCGACCACACAAAGTTCGGAAAAGTTTCGGCGGTATCATTTTCACCGGTTGCGGCGGCGTGTATAGTCTGCGACAAATGCGATGACGAACAGCTTAAATCAAAAACGGTAGTGAAGGAGGTAACTGCTTAATGGTTTACACCGTTACTCTGAATCCGGCTCTCGACTATGTGATGAAGCTCAAAGCTCTCAGAACCGACGACATAAACCGTACGGACGGCGAAGAAATCTATTACGGCGGAAAAGGCATCAACGTGTCGGTCATACTCACACAGCTCGGAATTCCCAACACGGCACTCGGCTTTCTCGGAGGCTTTACCGGAAAAAAGCTTGAAGAAATGCTCAAAAACGACAATATCAGCTGCGACTTTAATTATCTTAAAAACGGCGATACGAGAATAAACGTCAAAATCAAGGCCGACAAGGAAATTGATTTGAACGCCTGCGGCCCCGAAATCACCAAAGAGGATATGCAGAGCTTTTTAAGAAAGCTTGACGGCATAAAGAGCGGAGATTACCTTATCCTCGCAGGCTCTATCCCGAATACCCTCCCCGATGACATTTACGAGCAAATACTTGAGAGAGTCGGCGACAGAAATATAAACTGCGTGGTTGACGCAACGGGCGATTTGCTCAAAAACGTGCTCAAATACAAACCGTTTTTAATAAAGCCGAATCATCACGAGCTCGGCGACCTGTTCTCGGTCCAGATTAAAAGCGACGATGACATTGTAAAATATTCGAAAAAGCTTCAGGAAATGGGTGCTAAAAACGTACTTGTTTCAATGGCAAAGGACGGCGCAATGCTTACGGACGAAAACGGAAGCGTCCACAAGATAGGCAACGCAAAGGGCAAGCTCATAAACTCCGTCGGTTGCGGAGACAGTATGGTAGCAGGCTTTACGGCAGGATATATCAAGACCGCCGACTATTCCTACGCTTTAAGACTCGGCTCGGCGTGCGGAAACGCAACGGCCTTTTCAGAAAAGCTTGCAACCCGTGAAGAAATTGAACGCGTCTTTAACGCGGAGTATAAATAAGGAGGAATACTTATGAAAATCATCGACTTATTAAAAAAGGATACGATTGCTCTTAATGTTTCTCTCACCGACAAGGAAGAGGCAATCGACAAGCTGATTTCCCTGCACGAAAAGGCAGGAAATCTTGCCGACAAGGCGGCGTACAAGGAGGCTATCCTTGCAAGAGAGGCTCAGGGCTCGACCGCAATCGGAGAAGGAATTGCCGTTCCGCATGCAAAATCGGACAGCGTAAAGACTCCCGGTCTTTCGGCGATAACGGTTCCGAACGGCGTTGATTACGGTGCTCCCGACTCCAAGCCCTCGGACATTTTGTTTATGATTGCCGCCCCCGTTGACGGAGATTTACATCTCGAAATACTCTCCCGTCTTATGGTAATGCTTATGGAACCGGAATTTTGCGCGGCTCTACGGGGCGCAAAAACGACGGACGAATTTTTAGAAATAATCGACAAAAAGGAAGCGGAGAAATACCCCGAGGAAGCGGTAAAACCCGAAGTAAAGCCGAAGGGTTACAGAATACTCGCAGTTACAGCCTGTCCGACGGGCATAGCGCATACCTATATGGCGGCAGAGGCACTTGAAAAAGCGGGCGAAAAATTAGGCTATCCGCTCAAAGCCGAAACCAACGGCTCCGGCGGTGCTAAAAACGTGCTCACAAAAAAGGAAATCGAAGAATGCGACGGAATAATCGTTGCCGCAGATAAAAACGTCGAAATGGCACGTTTCGACGGCAAGCCCGTTGTAAAGACCTCGGTTTCAAACGGAATAAACAAGCCCGAGGAGCTTATCAAAAGAGTCGTTGACGGAAAAGCCGCGATATATCACGCCGACGAAAGTGAAAAGCAGCCTATTGATGACGACGAAAAGGAAAGCGGCTGGCACAAACTTTATAAGCATCTCATGAACGGTGTTTCGCATATGCTCCCGTTCGTTGTCGGCGGCGGAGTTCTCATAGCTCTCGGCTTCCTGTTCGATACGCTTGCAGGCAATGCCGATGTCGGCGGAACCTTCGGCTTCACAAGTCCCGTTGCGGCAATTGTATTCTGGATAGGCAAAGCGGCATTTGCGCTTATGCTCCCCATTCTTTCGGCTTATATCGCATCGTCCGTTGCCGACAGACCGGGTCTTTTGCCCGGTATGATAGGCGGCGTATTTGCGGCAAACGGTTACACCTTCAACTCGCTGATTGAAAACCAAAGCCTTACCGGAGACGACAAAGCGGTGTCGGGCTTTCTCGGTGCTCTGCTCGCAGGCTTCCTTGCCGGTATTATTGTAAATCTCCTCAAAAAGGCATTTTCTTGGCTTCCGAAATCAATGGACGGAATAAAGCCCGTATTTATCTATCCTCTTTTCGGCACGCTTATCATGGGCCTTCTTATGTGTCTTATAAATCCCGTTATAGGCGTTGTCAACTCCGCTCTTTCCTCTTTCCTCTCGTCGCTCGGCGATACAAGCAAAATACTCCTTTCCATAGTACTTGCGGCAATGATGGCAACGGATATGGGTGGCCCGTTCAACAAGGCGGCTTATGTTTTCGGCACGGCTGCAATAGCTGACGGCAACACATGGATTATGGCGGCTGTTATGATAGGCGGTATGGTTCCCCCGATTGCAATCGCACTTTCGACAACCTTCAACAAGAAGAAGTGGACATCGGAAGAAATCAAATCAGGCCCCGTAAACTATCTTATGGGTCTGTGCTTCATTACGGAGGGTGCTATCCCCTACGCCGCTTCCGACCCGGTCAGAGTTATCCCCTCATGCTTAGTAGGCTCTGCTGTCGCAGGTGCTCTTACATCACTGTTCAACGTTACATGCCCCGCACCTCACGGCGGAATCTTCACATTTATAGTATGCGACCATCCGCTTCTCTATATCGTAGCCCTTATTGCAGGCTCGGTTGTCGGAGCGCTGATGCTCGGTCTTCTTAAAAAGGATCGTAAAGAATCCGTATAACAAACAATCAGAAACCGTGCCGAGAGGCATCATCCTCTCGGCAGGTATTAAACATAAGGAGAATTATTATGGTACAGAAAACTTTTACAATCACTAATAAAATGGGACTTCATATGCGTCCGGCAAACACCTTTGTAACGGAAATGTCTAAATTCTCTTCGGAGGTTGACATTGTTTTCGGAGGTAAAAGGATCAACGGCAAGAGCATTATGAATATAATGGCAGGCTGCATCAAATGCGGAAGCGAAATCACCGTAGAGTGCAGCGGCGCAGACGAAAACGAAATGCTCAAAAAAGCCGAAGAGCTTATCACATCGGGCTTCGGCGAAGAATAATATTGCCGCGGCTTAATGAAAGGGTGGGTTTAATGCTTAAAGGAATCGGCGCATCTCAAGGCTTCGGAATCGGCAAGGCCGTTGTTATAAGGGACACAAACCTTGACTATTCATCCGTAAAATTTACCGATTCGGATCATCAAAAAAAGCGTCTGCACTCGGCAGTCGCCGACTTTTCCGACGAAACAAAATCACTTGTGGCGGAGCTTAAAAAGAATGCCGGAAATAAAGAGGCGGAGATACTCGAGGGGCATCTTGTTATGCTTGAGGACCCGTTTATGCTCGCACAGATGGAAGAAGCAATCGACAACGGCTCTGTTGCCGAAGCGGCGGTTGACAGCATATGCACGATGTTTATCAATATGTTCTCCGGCGTTGACGACGAGCTTACGCGCCAACGCGCCTCAGATGTAAAAGATATAAGAGACAGCCTTTTGCGCATTCTTCTGGGTGTAAAAAGTGTGGATATTTCATCCGTACCGAAGGGCTCTGTTCTCATCGCCAAGGATTTCACCCCGTCCATGACGTCACAAATAAACAGGGAAAATGTTTCCGCAATTATCACCGAGGTCGGCGGCGTTACGAGTCACAGCGCAATACTCGCCCGTGCCATGGGCATCCCCGCCGTTTTGTCGGTCGTCAATGCGGTTGAAAAAATCTCGGACGGCGATATGATTATTGCAGACGGCTTCAAGGGAAAAGTATTTACCGACCCCACAGAGGAAGAGCTTGAAGAATACAGAGCCAAGCAGGCGGCATATCTGAAGGAAAAAGAAAGCCTCAACGAATACTTTTCAAAAGAAACCGTTACAAAATCCGGCGTAAAAAAGCATGTGTACGGCAACATCGGCAAGGCTGAGGACGCACAGAACGTATTGCAAAACGGCGGCGAGGGCATAGGCCTCTTCAGAACGGAATTTCTGTTTATGGACAGAGCCTCTCTTCCCACGGAGCAGGAGCAGTACGAAGCATATTCAACCGTCGCAAAGATAACGGACGGCAAGGAGGTTATCATTCGCACACTCGATATAGGCGGAGATAAAGCGATAGATTACCTTAAAATCGAAAAAGAGGACAACCCGTTTCTCGGGCACCGCGCGATAAGATACTGCCTTGACAACCCTAAAATTTTCAAAATTCAGCTTCGTGCAATTCTCCGCGCAGCGGTTTTCGGAAACATAAAGGTTATGCTTCCGCTTGTAACGACACTTGACGAGGTTCGCAGAGCAAAAGCCATTATCGAAGAATGCAAAGATGAGCTTAAAAATGAGGGTCTTAAATTCGCAGACATTCCCGTGGGCGTTATGATAGAAACTCCGTCGGCGGCAATAATTTCCGATTTGCTTGCAAAAGAGGTTGATTTCTTTTCCATCGGCACAAACGACCTGACGGGCTACACCATGGCTGTTGACAGAGGAAACGCCGCTGTTTCAAAGCTGTATGACCCGATTCAGCCTGCGGTTCTGCGCCTTATCGAAACGACAATCAAAAACGCCAAAAAGGCAGGCATCCCCGGCGGAATGTGCGGAGAAGCGGCAGCCGATACACGTCTTATTCCCTTGCTTTGCAAATGGGGGCTTGACGAATTTTCGGTAACGCCCTCTTCGATTTTGCAAACAAGAAAAAGTATATGCGAATGCGAATAACAGAGAATCTCCCGCATCATATTTTATATAATCAAGCAGCAAAGCCCTCGTGAAGCACCTCAAAACAATATATTTTGATACAGAAACGGCCAAAACCCCTCGGATATTCGTCTGCATTATCCGAGGGGTTAAGTGCATTATTATATGAAAAACCGTTTATTTTAAGCAAAACCTACTCATAACGGGCTAATAATCAACATTATCTTGCTTTTTTGTATGCTATATGATATTATTGGTATACATACTAATAATATTATAAACAGGTGATATATTTGCGTAGAAACAGCAGTGAAACAAAAAGGAAAATCTTAACGGCGTGCGTTCGGTTGTTTTTGGAGGAGGGCTACAAAAGTACCTCCGTCAGTCGAATAGTCGAGGAAGCAGGCGTCGCAAGGGGCAGCTATTTAAATCTGTTTCCGACCAAGGATAAAATCTTGCTGGATTTGACCGAATCGATGTTCGGCGGTCAATTTGACGTGGCGAGGAGCATTGCGGACAAAAAGTTGCCGCCCGTATACGCCTATGCGGTGGAAACGTCTCTTCAGCTCACGCTAACGGAGCTTAACGAGAACCTGCGAGAAATCTATATTGAAGCATATTCTCAGCCCGACACGGCGGAATTCATCTATCTGCACACCACGGCGGAATTAAAGCAGATTTTCGGAGCAAATTTCCCCGATTACAGCGAAAGTGACTTTTACGAAATGGAAATCGGCACGGCAGGACTTATGCGTAACTATATGGCTCGCAAATGTGATATTCATTTCCCGTTGGAGCGCAAGCTCAGCCGCTTTTTGACGGCATCAATGAGAGTATATCGTGTACCGGAGGAAGAACAGGCAAAGGTGCTTACTTTTATCGGCTCGATTGATATTCGGGAGCTTGCCGTCACGGTTATGCATAAGCTGTTTGCCATGCTTGAAATGAAATATGACTTTAAGCTGTCTACGGACGGCGAAACGGAGGAGAGAAGATGAGAACAGGGAAAAAACTGCTCACAGGTATGCTTTTGGTGCTTTTCATTATTTTTGTCGCAGGATGCGGCAAAGCGAAAAAAACCGGTGCCGTGTTGCCGGAGGTGCGCAACAGCGGCACGGCAGTTCAGTGGAAATACAGCGATGAAGCCGACTGGCGCGACCTTGTGGCACTTACCGAGCTGCGTGGTGCCTCCGGAGAAAACGGCAAGGACGGAGCAGACGGAAAGAACGGTGTCGACGGAAGAAATGGAACAAATGGAAAAGACGGCGTTAACGGCACCGACGGAACAAACGGCGAGAACGGAAAAGACGGCGTTAACGGCATTAACGGCATTGACGGAAAGAACGGCATTGACGGCAAGGACGGTAAGGACGGTCTTGACGGTATAAACGGTACCGACGGAAAAAACGGTCTTGACGGCAAAGACGGCAAAGACGGCATTAACGGAATTGACGGTGCCGACGGTAAAGACGGTATAAACGGAAAGGACGGCATAGACGGCAAGGACGGTGTCGACGGTAAGGACGGCATTAATGCCAAAAACATAGAGGTGCGGCGAGCCGAATCCTACATACAGTGGCGTTACGAGGGCGGCGAGTGGCAAAATCTTGTTGCAATCGCCGATATAGAAGGCCCTGCCGGGCAGAACGGTAAGGACGGAGCAAACGGAAAAACACCGGAATTTCGCGTAAGCGAAAATATCCTGCAATGGCGCTATGTCGGCGATGAAATATGGCTGAACCTGTACGACCTTACCGCATTAAAAGGTGCGGATGGCAGAGACGGCGTTGACGGCAAGGATGGTGTAAACGGAAAAGACGGCGCCGCCGGTAAGGACGGCACCAACGGGCAAAACGGCAGGGACGGCAAAGACGGTAAAACACCTTTTATCGGCGAAAACGGCAACTGGTGGTTCGGAGAAATCGACACCGGCATCAAGGCGGCAGGTACCGACGGAAAAGACGGTATAAACGGAATTAACGGTACAAATGGTAAGGAAATTGAAATCCAAAAGACCGATTTGTATATTCAATGGCGTTACAAGGGCGGCGAGTGGCAAAACCTTGTGGCTCTCGCAGATATTTTAGGTCCCTCCGGACAAAACGGCACAAACGGCGAAGACGGTAGAACTCCCGAATTTCGGGTAAACGGCAATCAGCTGCAATGGCGATACGCAGGCGAGACCATTTGGCTGAATCTGTATGATTTATCCGCATTGAAAGGTGCAGACGGCAAAGACGGATCATGCGCCGGATATTTTGCAGCAAACGGCAGAGTATACAGTTGGGGAACACCGCTCCCGTTCAATGTAAAAAAAGAAAGCGGAGATTTGATCTCCTATGACGCATCAAGCAAAACAATCACCCTTTCAAAAGGTCACACATACAGTATGGTATTCAGCGGAACGGTTATGATCAGCGCTAACGGTAACTATAAGTTGTGCGGTGCATCACTTATTGACGGATATAACAGTTCTGAAATGATGCTTGAGACGCGAACCTATGTGAGTATGATAGATGACGGTCAAGGTGCAAGACTTGGTATGTCGTATAACACGATATACCGTTCCGAAGCGGATATTGCTTTGACATTTCAATATACAAATATGCTCTTCCAGAATACCAATTTTACCGAAAGTCAGTACAACATAACCATTATTGCTCTTGACTGAGACGATATATACGAAAACGGAGGTAGCAAGAAATGAAAAAACGAATACTTAGTATCCTGCTCGCCCTATGTATGCTGTTCTGCCTTGTGCCGATTACGGCGTTTGCCGAGGGTGAGACAAATAGGAAAGTCGAAACGGAACAAGAGCTTGTCGATGCGCTGGCGGACAGCAGCGTAGACATCATCACGCTGAAAAATGACATTGCAATCGGCACGACCCTGACCGTCCTCCGCAAGGTCACCCTCGATCTCAACGGCTATGTTCTGAAAATGACCGGCAGCGGCAGCGTTATTATCCTCGATAATAAGAGCGGCATCACCGGCGACCTGACCCTTATCGACAGCAATCCCACGGCGGAGCACAAATTCAAGGTTAACGGCGTAGAACCTTGGGTGCTAGACAACAGCGGTACAGAGACCGTCTATGGTGGCATCATCACAGGCGGCACGGGCAGCCGGATCTTCTTCTCCAACGGGGTGGAAGGCGGCGGCGTGATCATCGGCAGCGGCGCACTCACCATGAACGGCGGCAATATCGTCGGCTGCATAGCCAATGAAGGCGGTGGCCTGTTCCTCTCAGACGGTTCGTTCACCATGAACGCCGGCAGCATTGTCGGCTGCTCAACACCAAACAGATTAACGACCGGAGAGGCCTTTTACGGCGGCATATACGCTTTTGGTCCGATGGCGAACAGAGACACAACCGGCGTGATCACGTTGACCGGCGGCCTGATCAAAAACAACGGCAGATACGCTATCAATGCTGTGTATAAGACCACAATTTACGCCAACGGCGGCGAGGTATACGGTGGGGTTGACCTAAATCAGGCATGTAAGATCACCTGTCTTGCAGAAGATAACGGTATTACCGCGTTCAAAGGCAAGACGGTGATCGGCGGAGCTTCCGGTGTAAATGCAAACCATGTTGACTGGGGCCTCTTCTACGGCGGTCTGTATATTTACGGCAATACGACCGGCGTCATCGTGACTTACAAGGACGGCGACAGTGAATACGCAAAGCAGGTTCTGCCCACCGGCACTCTCGCGACGCGTCCCGACACTCCCGCCACCATACCGGGCTGCACCTTTGGCGGCTGGAACAAGGCCGACGGCACGGCGTGGGATTATGCAAGCGATAAAGTCACCGATAACATAACATTGTATGCAAAATGGGCAGCGAACACCTACACGATTACCTTCGACACCGCCGGCGGCAGCGAGATTGCTCCGATTACGCAGGACTACGGCACGGTAATTACCGCACCTGAAGCCCCGACAAGAGAGGGCTACACCTTCACGGGGTGGGACACGGAAATTCCCAAAACCATGCCTGCCGAGAATATAACGCTTAAAGCGAAATGGAAAGACATTGAAAAACCCACGGGCGAAATTATCATAGGCACAAATAAATGGCGCGAATTCTTAAACAAGCTGACCTTCGGTCTGTTCTTTAAGGACACGCAGGAGGTAACGATAAACGCTTTCGATAACAGCGGAACCGTGTTTGTCTCTTATCTGGTGACAAATCGGGACCTCTCTGAGACGGAGCTCGGCTCTCTTGTATACAATGCGTATGATGAGCCGTTTTTAATAGAGCCTAACGGAGAATATATTGTTTATGCAATGCTTGTTGACGAGAGCATGAACATAACATATCTTCGCTCCGACCGCATAACGCTCGATAATATCCGGCCTGTAATCGGCGGCATTGAAAACGGCAAGACCTACTGCGAGGCACAGACAGTTACAATTGACGAGAAGTATATAGATACAGTTACCGTAAACGGCACAAAGGTCACGCTTGATGAAAACGGCGGCTTTACTCTCTCTCCTGCGGACGGCGAACAGAAAATCATTGTCACCGATAAGGCAGGCAACACCGCCGAGATGACCGTGACGGTCCATGACGGGCACACCTTCGGTGAATGGGCATCAAACGGCGACGGCACGCATAGCCGAGAATGCACGGTGGACGGCTGCAAGGGTGTTGAAACAATGGCTTGCTCGGGCGGCAATGCGACCTGCGCCGAAAAAGCGGTATGCGAATACTGCGGCAAGGCTTACGGAAAGCCTGATCCAAACAACCACACCGACTTAAAGCACATCGATGCAAAGGCGGCAACGAAGGCCGCCGAGGGCAATATCGAGTATTGGTACTGCGGCGGCTGTGATAAGTATTACAGCGACAAAGACGGTATAAACGAAATTAAGAAAGCCGACACCGTAACGGCTAAGCTGCCGGGCGATCCGAAATCTCCCCGAACCGGCAATGCAAGCGACCTCGCTTTATGGATTTCCCTGCTGCTTGTCAGCGGCGGCGTAACAGGCGTCACGGCGGGCCTGCGCAAAAAGAAAAAACCCAAAGTATAATTTTTCGTTTCCCTTTTCTGCTTTTACGGCAGTAAAAAGCCTCCGTTATTAAGACGGAGGCTTTCGTTTATTGCGGCTTATGCATATTCTCGATTTTTTTAATGTATTCGGTGCTGTTCTCAAGAAATTTCCGAGTATCGAAGGACTCGTTTTTAAGGCTGTTTTGAATAATAATACCATCGGAAACCATCAAAATAAGCCAAGTGAAATAGTCGGCAGAAACAACGTCTGTTCTCTCGGCTATTTTTGCCGAAATGAGCTTTTGGAATTCATCATAGCGATGAATCAGCTTAGCTCTGATTTCCTCGTCGCCGAGCAATGCCGCGTCAAAGAGGTGAAGCCTGAGCCCGGCATAGGCTATATTTCTCTCGATTACATAATTTACAAGACGGTGCGGCGAGGTATCCTTTTCCTTGTTTTCCGTCCATTGTATCAGCTCGTCCCATTGGCGCGAAAGATAGCGGTCGGTAACGGCAAAAAGAATTTCGTTTTTGCTTTTATAATAGTAATACAGCGTGCCCTTCGAAATATTTGCCTTTTCGGCTATTTTCGCGAGAGTCACCTCCGAAAAGGAATTTACCTTTAAAAGCTCCTCAGCAGTATCGAGTATGATTTCGTTTATATTTTCGGGTCTTTGAGCTGCCATAATACCCTCCTGCAAAATTTCTTAAAGTATAACACGAACAATCGGCAATGTCTACAAAACAATATTCACAAAAAAAATACATAAGAGTGATTTTTTTAGTTAAAAGTATTGACAAACGCTTTTTTCGGAATTATACTTGGCTTATGAGTCGGTCAGTTAACCGACATATTTTTTATGCACAGTCGGGCGCGTGACCGACTGCAAGGCTGATTAAAAGAGGCTTGAAGTTATGAACATATCATCAATTAACAAAAAATTGAAAAAGACTTTCGGCGGAAAATTCAGTGCTTCAAAGGAGAACGGCTCGATTTTTGTTCGAGGCAAAAGTTCCGATTGGGGCGAAATCGTCGCGGCTTGCCAAGCGGCGGCAAAAAAATTCAGCACAACGCATATTGTCAACGATATTGTTTACACGGGCGAGCAGCCCGCTCCGACGCGTCTGCCGTCTCTCAAGGATGATTTCCTCGAGGGCAGAACACCCGACGTGCTTGTTATCGGCGGCGGCATTTCAGGTGCTTCGATAGCAAGAGAGCTGACCAAGTGGAAGCTTGACGTTTTACTTGTAGACAAGGAGGCAGACCTTGCGCTTCAGGCGTCGGGACGCAACGACGGCGAGGTGCACCCCGGAATCGACCTCGGCAAAGGCTCACTCAAGCACAAGTACATTCGCCGCGCAAACCATATGTATGCAGACGTTTGCCGCGAGCTTGACGTTCCGTTTAAGCAGGTAGGTCAATATGTGCTTTTCCGCAACGCCGCGCTGAAGCCGCTTATCGGTCTGTATGCTTTTTGGCGGAAGCATCACGACGGCATAGAGGACACCGAGATAATCTCGGGCAAGGAGCTTATGCGCCGCGAGCCGAACCTCACACCGGAGACAAAATTCGCAATGTATAATCCGAGCGCAGGCTGTGTTTGCCCGTACGGACTCACCATAGCCTATGCCGAAAACGCCGTTCAAAACGGCGCGCAGGTAAGCCTTAACACCGCCGTGCTCTCCATGGAGGTGTCGGAGCATAACATCATAAGCGTTACCACCAACAGAGGCGTTATTCATCCGAAAATCGTTATCAACGCCGCAGGTGTTTTTGCCGAGGATATTGCCGCCATGGCGGATGACAGATTTTTCTCGATTCATCCGCGTCGAGGAACCAACTCGATTCTTGACCAAAAAGCAGGCGCATATATGCACTCGGTAGCCTCCGTAAAGGACATAAGCGTTCACGGTAAACCCCATTCAAAGGGCGGCGGCATATTGCACACCGTCCACGATAATCTTCTCGTCGGACCCGACGCCGTAGAAACGGTTGAAAAGGAAAACACGGAAACACGTGCCGAGAGCATTAAAACCGTCTTCGACAAGCAGACTCAAACAATGCCGGCGCTGTCAAAACGTGATATAATCACTTATTTCACGGGCGTTCGCGCTCCTACCTTTGAGGAGGATTTTATACTTGAACCCGGCAGAAGAACAAGGAATTTGATTCACGTAGCCGGTATTCAATCCCCCGGACTTACAACCGCTCCCGCGGTTGCCGTCGATATGGCGAAGCTTGCGGTCGATATGCTCGGCAAGACCGAGACGGTTGAAAAAAACAACAATTATAATCCTATTCGCAAGGGCGTTCCCGTGCTTCGCGAAATGGACGACGATACAAGAGAAAAAATGATAGCCGAAAATCCCGACTACGGCGAGATTATTTGCCGCTGCGAGCAAATCAGCAAGGGCGAAATTCTCGACGCTTTGAAATCCCCGATATGCGTTCCGACGGTTGACGGTATCAAAAAGCGCATAAGACCGGGAATGGGACGTTGTCAGGGCGGCTTCTGTTCGCCGCTTGTCACCAAAATAATTGCCGAATTCCTCGGCGTTCCGCTGTATGAGGTTAAAAAATCCTCGGCGGAAGCGGTGATAACATACGGCGAAACAAAGGTAAACGAAGGAGGCGAAGAGTGATGACGACAGGTAACTATGACGTACTCGTTGTCGGCGGCGGTCCTGCCGGACTTGCGGCGGCGATAAGCGCCCACGATAACGGTGCCAAGGTTCTCCTTCTTGAAAGAGAGGCAAGGCTCGGAGGAATACTCAAGCAGTGCATTCACGACGGTTTCGGTCTTCATCACTTCGGCGAGCAGCTCTCCGGTCCGGAATACGCCGAGCGGTTTGAGGATGAGCTGTACAAACGCAATATCGAATACAGCACCCTGACGTTTGTCACGAAAATAGACAAAAACGGCGACGGAGGCTTTACGGTGCATACCGTCGGCAGAAGCGGCGTTTCGATATTTGCGGCAAAAGCGCTTGTACTGGCTACGGGCTGTCGCGAGCGTACCGCCAAGCAGGTATTTATTCACGGTACGCGTCCTGCAGGCGTTTTCACGGCCGGAACCGCACAGCATTTTACAAATCTGCTCGGGCTTATGCCCGCCAAAAAATGCGTAATTCTCGGCTCGGGAGATATAGGACTTATCATGGCGCGCCGGCTTACGCTTGAGGGCGCAAAGGTTCTCGGCGTTTATGAGGCAAAGCCTACGCCGTCGGGACTTACGAGAAACCTGCATCAATGCCTGCACGATTATGACATTCCGCTGCACCTGTCGCACACCGTCACTCGCGTGTTCGGAGTTGACAGGCTCGAAGCAGTTGAGATTTCAAAGGTTGACGAAAATATGGCTCCGATACCCGGCACACAGAGCCGCGTCGAATGTGACACGCTGATTCTCTCGGTCGGATTGATTCCGGAAAACGAGCTCGCCGAGTCCGTCGGAGTAAAGCTTGACCCACGCACAAAGGGTCCCGTATGCGACGGTCAGTGTATGACGAGCATCGACGGCGTATTCAGCTGCGGAAACGCTTTGCACGTCAACGATTTGGTTGACTTTGTTTCGCAGAACGCCGAGCAGGCGGGAAAATCAGCCGCTGCTTATTCCGCCAAGGAAAGACGGCTTATTGAGATAACCCCGGGCGACGGCTTATTGTACGCAGTGCCGCAAAGGCTCAATCTCAACGAGGATAACAGTAAAACAGACCTGTATTTCCGCGTCCGCGAGGAGGAAAACAACTGTGTGCTTCATATTTACGCGGACGGTAAGGAAACACTTAAAAAGCGTTACGCATTTATGCGTCCGCCCGAAATGGAAAATCTCACGATTGATTTCAGCGCATGCGAATTAAACGAAAACAGCCGAGTGGAGCTTCGGCTGGAAAGACTCGGTAAAGGAGACGGTGTAAAATGACAAAAGAATTGGTTTGCATCGTTTGTCCCCGTTCGTGCAGAATGACGATTACATCAGACGGCGACGAGCTTGTTGTGACCGGCAACACCTGCAAAAGGGGCAAAGAATTCGCCGTAAGCGAAATGACCGACCCCCGTCGTACCGTTTGCACAACGGTGCGCACCGCCTTCCCTTCGGTACCGGTTCTGCCCGTTCGCGTATCGGGGCCGATTCCCAAAAACAGAATTTTCGACCTGATGCACGAGGTAAACCGTATCACCGTTTCAAAACGACTCGGACGAGAGGAAGTCGTTGTACCGAATATTCTCAATCTCGGCGTGGATTTGATTGCAACAAGCAATATCCTGAAGGACGAGAAGAAGCAACCTTAAAAAAGAAAGAGGGGAAAATCTTTAATGGAACAGTCACTTGTGCTGACCTTTGACGTCGGCACGCAGAGTGCAAGATGCTTGCTTGTCAATGAGAGTGGAGACTTTGAGGATAAGGAGCAGCAAAAATACAAGGTTCCTTATTTATCAAAACAGCCCGGATGGGCAGAACAGACCCCGGATTTTTATTTTAACATTATAGCCGAAATGTCAAAAAAGGTTATCGAGAGAAATGCCGATAAGCTTGACCGCATAACAGCCGTATGCCTTACCTGCATACGTGACACGGTGCTTTGCCTCGACAAAGACAAACGTCCGCTGCGCGACATAATATTATGGCTCGACGAGCGTGAGGCCGACGAGGACGGGCAGATTCCGGCAGCAAAACGCGCATTGTTTTCGCTTGTGGGAATGGGAGAATCGGTAGATATGATTTACCGAGCCTCTACCGGCAACTGGATTATGCAAAACGAGCCCGAAATATGGGCCAAAACAGACAAATACGTTATGCTGCCGTCATATCTCAACTATCTTTTGACGGGCGAGCTTAAGGATTCCGTGGCAAATATGATAGGTCACGTACCGTTTGATTACAAAAACCGCCGTTGGATGAAACCCGGTGCTCTCACGCGCTGCGTGTGCAATGTTCCGTCCGAAAAGCTCTGTGAGCTTGTTCCGTCGGGCGAGATTATAGGCAAAATCACAAAAGATGCGTCCGAAAAAACGGGCATCCCAATGGGACTTCCGCTTATAGCAACCGGCTCCGACAAGGGCTGTGAAACCATCGGTATGTCCGTTGTAAAATCAAACCGAGCGGCAATTTCCTTCGGCACGACCTCAACCTTACAGATGGCGGTTAAAAAATATTTTGAACCGCAGCCTTATATGCCGGCTTATCCGGCTGTTCCGAACGATATGTTCAATCCCGAATTCGAGGTCTATCGCGGATTTTGGATGATTTCGTGGTTTATAGAGCAGTTTGCCGCGAAGGATAAGGTTGACGCCGCCGAGGAGGGCGTTTGCATAGAGCGTTATCTTGACGATAAAATCAAGGATATTGAGGCCGGCTCCGGCGGACTTATTTTACAGCCGTTTTGGACTCCGGGCATCACGAACCCGAATGCGAGCGGCGCAATTATAGGCTTTTCGGATTTCCATACGCGTTATCATTTGTATCGTGCCATAATAGAGGGCATCTGCTTAGAGCTGTACCACGGGCTCGTTAAAATGCAAAAACGCTCAAGCGTCACGGTAGATGAGCTTTTTGCCGGCGGAGGCGGCTCCAGCAGCCCGGTCGTATGTCAAATTGCCGCAGATGTGTTCGGCTTGCCCGTACACCGTATTCAGACTCACGAGGCAAGCGCAGTCGGCTGTGCCATGGTCGCGTTTATTTCACAGGGCGTTTACGGTAGCTATGAGGACGCCATAGAGCATATGGTACATAAAAAAGACGTATTTATTCCGAACGAGGAAAACCACCGAACCTATATGAAAATTTACGGCAAGGCGTATTCTCACCTTGCCTCAAGATTAAAGCCAATAGAAAAATACCTACATCATTTTCAAACAGGAGGACACTGATAATGAGTACAAAACCGTATAAGGGCTTTGAGCCTAAATGGATGCTTCAGAGAGCACCTGAGAACAGCTATCGTTCGATTTTCCGCTGGGGCGACCCCGACTTCTTCAAATATCCGAAGGAGAGCCTTTACAAATATGTTAAAAAACGCTGCAATCTCAAGGACGAGGAGTTTATGCAGTATAATGACGATTTGGGTCTTGATCCCGTAAATCTCGGCGAAGAGCACGCTCCGAAGATTGACAAAAAGCACGTAAAGGCCATTGCCGCAATAGTCGGCGAAAAGAACGTCTCACAGAGCGACTACGACCGTCTCGCCGTTTCCTACGGACAGACAATGTACGATCTTCTCAGAATGCGTCACCGTCGTTTTGACTCTCTTCCCGACCTTGTTGTTTTCCCGGAGACAAGCGAGCAGATTGAGAAAATCGTAGCCTACGTCACAAAGAATAAAATACCGCTCTATGTTTACGGCGGCGGCTCGTCGGTTACAAGAGCCGTTGAGCCCATTAACGGCGGTGTTTCTCTTGATATGCGCCGCAACTTCAACAAGGTCATTAAATTCAATGAGACCGACCAGACCATTACCGTTCAGGCAGGTATGTCCGGACCAAAGCTCGAGGAAACGCTTCAAAACGCTCAGAGCCTTTTCGGCGCAAAGCGTCCGTACACCTGCGGCCACTTCCCGCAGTCGTTTGAATATTCCTCCGTCGGCGGTTGGACCGTCACACGCGGTGCCGGTCAGAACAGCACCTATTACGGCACCATAGCCGATATAGTTGTTTCGCAGAAATACGCCACACCGATAGGTAAAATCGAGACAAGTCACTATCCGAGAGAGGCTACGGGACCGAATCTCAATCAGGTCATGATGGGCGGCGAGGGCACCTTCGGCGTTCTTACCGAGGTCACACTCAAGTTTTTCCGCTGGATGCCCGAAAACAGAAAACGCTTTTCTTATATGTTCAAGGACTGGCCGACAGCTATGCGCGCCGCTCGTGAAATGATGCAGTGTGAGTGCGGCTTCTCCTCTGTTTTCCGTCTTTCAGACCCGGAGGAGACTTCATTAATGCTCCATCTTTACAACGTTGACGAAACGCCGCTTGAGCCTCTTCTTGATAAATTGGGCTACAAGGACTTTGAGCGCTGTCTCTTCCTCGGATTTACAGACGGCGAAAAGGGCTTCTCAAGAAACGTTGCGCATAACATAATGAAAATTGCCGTTAAGCACGGCGGTATCCCGATGACCGGCTACGTATGCAAGGGCTGGGAAAAGGGCCGCTTCAACGACCCGTATCTTCGCGATACACTCATGGATTTCGGCTTTATGATAGATACGCTTGAGTGCACGGTCAACTGGTCAAATATGGCTCGTGTTCACCGCGAGGTTCGTGAGGTTTGCCATAAGCTTCCGAACACAATCGTTACAACTCATATGTCGCATTGCTATCCGCAGGGCGCCAACCTCTACTTCATCTTTATGACTAAAATGCAGGACGAAGAGGAGTTCCGTGCTTATCATGCAACAATTCTCGACGCCATACAGAAGAGCGGTGCTGCCATCAGCCACCACCACGGTATCGGAAAGATGTTTGCCCCGTGGCTTGAGGGCTACCTCGGCGAAAAGGAATACGGCATAATCCGCACGCTTAAAAACTATTTTGACCCCGATTACCTTATGAATCCGGGCGGAACCATAGGCCTTGACCTTAAGCCCGAGGACAAAAAGTATCTGCGTGAGCATACCGAGTATGTTGACGAGCTCAAGGACTGAATAGGCTGTTGAAGCACGGCTCAAAGCCGTAACGTCAAACACAAACACATAAAATCAAGGCTTTCGTTTCAGGTGAGACGAAAGCCTTTTTATTGCCGATTACAGAAAAGCTTACTTTTTGTATAAGCTTTCGGCATTTGCGGCTGTTGACTGTTTGCCGTCATAATTATATAATAATTTATAACATAATTTCGCCGCATATGTGATATGCCGCACAAGTAAAGAGGTTCATCATGACAGATAAAAGCTATTCCATTATTTTCAGCAGCCCGACAGGCAACACGAGGCTGCTTGCCGACGCCATTCGCGACGCGTTGCCGGAGGAAAACTGCAATTATTTCGGAGTGTGCGAAAACGCCGATACACAATCCGACATTTTATTTATAGGCTTTTGGACGGATAAGGGAACCGCCGACAAGGCGACCTTGGATTTGCTCGAAAAGCTGAAAAATAAAAGGATTTTTCTTTTCGGAACGGCGGGCTTCGGCGGAGACGAGGAGTACTTCAAAGAAATCCTCGCAAATACAAAAAAGAGCATTAGCGGCAGCAACATCACAGTCGGTGAGTATATGTGTCAGGGAAAAATGCCGCAAACGGTCAGGGAGCGCTATATCAAAATGAAAAGCCTGCCGAATCCCGCGCCGAATCTCGATATGCTGATTGAAAACTTTGACCGTGCTCTGTCTCATCCCGACGAAAACGATTTGAAAAGGCTGAGGCTCTCCGTGGAAAAGCTGTAATAAGAAGCGACAGCGCGACCTACCCCGCTAAGCTGTGCCGCGTATCATATTACTATTGATTTATTGTAAAAATAATGATAAAATATTCAGCGTAGCACGTAAGCAGGTGTAGTTTAATGGCAGAACATCAGCTTCCCAAGCTGAATACGGGGGTTCGATTCCCCTCACCTGCTCCAAAAACGGCAAGTATCCTTTGATGCTTGTCGTTTTTTACTTTTTCACATTTTACTCTCGTCTCACTTTTCTTTCGTCTACCCTCAGTCCGCTCACGAACTCGCGTCCGGCTCCCTTTGAAGAGAGCCTATCAGAGTGCTTCGCCTTATAAATAAATCTATTAAAAAAGCTCCCCTTGGGGGAGCTTTTCGTTTTTATTCGCCGCCGGTACGTCTGAAAAGGTCGTTAATGTGTCTGAAATAATTTTTGTCTATACCGTCTATTGTTTCCTCGGTGGTTCTGAACTGCCAGTTGCCGAACGCTCTGCCGGGAACATTCATACGCGCGTCCGAGCCGAATCCGCACATATCCTGATAAGAAATGACGGCAAGCTTTGCCGAAGAGCGCCACACGGTTTCGATAATCTTGCGGCAGGACGGGCTGTAATATCCGCCGTCGCCCCAGTTATCGCCCGTAAATCCGCAGTAATCAAGCGCAAAGGCTCGCTCTTCGGGCGTTGCCTCCCAAAGCCACGCAAGCAGCGTTGTATTGTCGTGCGTGCCGACATATGCTACGGTATTCAGCGGATAGTTATGCGGCAGATGTGTGCTGTTTCCGCACGGGTCAAAGCCGAACTGTATTACACGCATACCGGGGAACCGAGTTTTATCAAGCAGCTGTGTGACGTCCTCGCCAAACACGCCGAGATCCTCTGCAATAATAGGAACGTCTCCCATTTCTTCCTTTACGGCGTCAAAAAATTTCATTCCGGGCCCCTTGACCCATTCGCCGTTTTTCGCCGTTTTTTCGTCCGCAGGAACAGCCCAATATGACGCAAATGCGCGAAAATGGTCAATTCTGACCGTATCATAAAGTCGAAAAGCGTCCTTTATGCGGCTGAGCCACCAGGCATAGCCCGTTTTTTCAAGCACATCCCAATTATAAAGCGGATTGCCCCAAAGCTGACCGTCCTTTGAGAAGTAATCAGGCGGAACTCCCGAAACTCTGCGGCGCACAAAGTTGCGCTCGTCTATCTCAAAAAGCTCCGTATTGCTCCAAACATCGGCACTGTCGGTTGAGACGTATATCGGCATATCGCCGAGTATTTTTACGCCGTTTTCGTTGGCAAACTGCTTTATGCGGTGCCATTGAGAAAAGGCAATATACTGCTCGAATTTGTAAAAATCAGCTTCGTCTTTCAACTCGCTTCTGTTTTTAAGCGCATTTTCGTACCGCGCGAATTTTTCATCCCACTCATACCATGGCTTGCCGCCGAATTTTTCCTTTGCGGCGCAAAACAGCGAATATGCTTCGCACCACGGGTTCTCCTCGCAGAATTTTTCAGTCTCCGCAGATACTTCGTTTTTCTTGTTTTGATACGCGATTTTTAAAAGCTCCCTGCGGCTTTTGGCGGCAAATTCGTAGTCCGCCGTGTAAGGCGAGCCGTAATATACGCTTCTTGCAAGGTCGTCTTCCGACACAAAGCCGTCATTTTTGAGCGTGTCCGGGTCAATCAGAAGCGGTAACAACGCAAATGCCGCCGGAGACGCATAAGGTGAGCCGTAAAAATCCGTAGGACAAAGCGGCAGCACCTGCCAATATGAAAACCCCATATCCTTGATACGACGTATAAACCGTTTTGTCTCTTCGCCCATTACGCCGATTCCGTACTTTGACGGGAGCGACGTGATATGCATTAAAACTCCGCCGGCTCTTGTGTTAAGCATTATATAATTCCCCTTTTTTGAGCTTCGTCTTGATTTATGCCGCTTTGAGATACTCCTCAAGGCACAGGCCGCTCTTATTCATCGCCTTTGCAGCCTCTTTGCCGACATAACGCCAATGCCACGGCTGATAATTCATACCCGTTTTGTCGGTTTTATTTTCGGGATAGCGCAAAATAAAGCCGTAATCCTGCGCATTTTTTACAAGCCACGAAAACTCCTTTGTAGAGGCAAAATCGGAGCTTGCACTCACAATATCCATTGACAGACCGAGATTTTGCTCGGAATATCCGCCCGGCAAAATAAACGTGCGCGCCTTTGCGGCGGCGTCGTCATCGGACAAGCCCTGATTTTTATAATAACTCACCTTTCGGTTGTAATTATCGTTTTGACGTGAAACCGAGCAATACCCTGCATACGGAGTTAAAACGCAGCCGTCCTTCTTTGCGGCGTCGTACATCTCTTGATACGCTTTAACAACTCTCGAGTCAAGCTGCACGCTGCTTCCGCTTATCGCGTTTGCAAGCGACGGCACATATCCGTCGGGCAGCTTATGCCCTGCGTTAACAAGCGTGAGCTCCCAATTGCCCGAGCTCGGGTCTACGGTTTGAGGATTGTTAAAATCGGCTGCCGAAGCCGTAACGGGCGGTGCCGATGCGGTCGTCTCCGGAACGGTTTCAGGGGCTGTCGTTTCCGCGGTAGTCTCTTCTTCGGTCGTCTCCTCCTGCGGTTCTTCCCCTGTGGTTGTTTCGCTGATTTTTGCTTCGAGCCTCTCGACGGCAGGGTCCTTTACCTCTCTTTGCCCTATCGTAAGCTCACCGACTATAAGCCCCGTCATTATAACGGCCAAAATTACAAACAGCAAAAATTTTCTTTTTACCGTCTTTTTCAATCTGACTTTATTCTTCATATTTCGCGTCCTTTTAAAATCTCTTCTTGATATTTTAAAATGTTTACGTCGGATTGTCAATCAAAAGGCGCATTTCGGCGACAAAATTCAGCCGACGGAGACTTTTTTCTCATCAAAGTAAACGAAGCCGTAAATCCACACATTGATTTTTTATCTTTAAGGCACTCCGACAATATATGTATTTCCCTTTTCTGCTGCTTCACGTGATTATAAGGAAAAGAGGGCAATAACACCTATCATAAGATATAAATTCATAATTACCTCCGCAGAGCACTTTGCTTTATTTTAACACATTTTCGACAATGCGCAAAAAAGACCCTGCGGATTTTACTCTGCAAGGTCTTTTTCCTGTTATGGTTTAAAATTGGGGTTGCCCAAAATCAAACTCTGATTATTTGTTCTTCTCTGCGATTGCAGCCTGAGCAGCAGCAAGACGAGCAATCGGAACACGGAACGGTGAGCAAGATACATAGTCGAGGCCGATCTTGTGGCAGAACTCAACAGAAGACGGGTCGCCGCCGTGCTCACCGCAGATAACGCAGTGAAGTGACGGACGGGTAGCTTTACCGTTCTTAACAGCCATTTCCATGAGCTGGCCTACGCCGACCTGGTCAAGCTTAGCAAACGGATCGCTCTCGAATATCTTCTTGTCATAGTAAGCACCGAGGAACTTACCTGCATCGTCACGGCTGAAGCCGTAAGTCATCTGAGTCAGGTCGTTGGTACCGAAGCAGAAGAACTCAGCCTCTTCAGCAATCTTATCTGCAGTCAGAGCAGCTCTCGGAACCTCGATCATGGTACCTACTTCATATTCCATCTCAACGCCTGCAGCCTTGATCTCTGCATCAGCAGTCTCAACAACAATATTTTTCACATATTTCAGCTCTTTGATATCGCCTACCAGCGGGATCATGATCTCCGGAACGATCTTCCAATCCGGATGCTTCTTGCTTACGTTAATTGCTGCG
>ERZ773243.1619-NODE-1619-length-23143-cov-10.500217_pt1 | contig 23143 bp, 16 predicted proteins | sample MGYA00580520_ERZ773243 | MGnify/ENA primary metagenome ERZ773243 (study PRJEB29015, sample SAMEA2737747) | human gut metagenome | biome: human gut; feature: human-associated habitat; material: faeces | place: China | collected 2012 ... | reverse complement strand
GGTCGGGAGATATTTCCCCGCGCCGCAGGCTTTCAAATTGCATGCGTTCCTCGCCTGTCAGCGGTGGAAAAATCAAGACCTGCGGCCAGCGAAAGGTGGCACGCTCTATATTGATCCGTCCACCGGCTGTTCCTTCTAACATTACGGTGCTGCATACCATCATGAATGCCTCGCCAGGTGTTTCTTCTATAACTTTCGATATGGGATACAGGCCCACCATCTGAAACCGTTCCCACGGATAGAGGTGACGAAAGATACCCAGCAATATCACGGTAATCCCCTTGGTGGATACAATGTATACCCGGCTGAGCGCAATAATCATGGTGAACACTACACCAGTGAATATCAAGAAAAAAGCTGTGATGGTAACGGTATCAATCGCTATACGTATGGGGGGGGCAATGACCCATGAAAATGTATCAATGTAGAGAACATCAACTCCTACACCGGATATAATGAAAAACATCATCTGGTCATGCATCCCAGATGGGGAGATACGCATGGTGCCTTTTTCTAATTTCTTCATACAGTCATCCTTACCGGGCCCCTTCGACCCATACCCATATTAGAACTCCCTCCGCTGCTTCTGCTGCTTCTGCGGCTCGACGAGTATGTTGTTGCCGCAATGTACGTAGAACTGACTGACTCGCAAACCATACTACAGGTCATCTTATTAAAGCTTTCTCCGATGACCTTTTCAGCTGCAGATCCATCAACCTCGGGGACCAAAGCTGTTACAGCCGATGACATGATTGTCACAATGGCGGCCATAACTGCTCGATTGAGCACTTCCACTGTGCGGTTCTCAGTCGAAACGTACACACCCCTAAAGGCAAGTATTCCAGAGTAAATTGCCCCAACCAACTGGGCGGTTCGTTTAACTGAGGGCAGCGGCGAAAACAACTGGTAGGAATTTGCAGCAAATGAACTTACAAAACCGTTGACAAAGCTCTTCCAAAAGTTATTAAACAAGGAGCCAAAAGAAAGGTCCTCCCCTAACATCCAATCATTGATTAATCCGAATACACCGCCGACAACTCCGGAGATAAGTGCATCAACAAGGACCTCCTGCCACAAGTCGCCTCCATTATCTTGTCGATTGACTGGGTCATTGTCGCAGTAGGCAAAGAGATTCTTATCCCAGCTGGCTTTGCCAGGGGAGGCCCCAAGGACATCCGCGGTATCCGCATTGATAAACCTTCCCCAGACCGGGTTATAGTACCGGCTGCTGAGGTAGTACAGGCCCGTCTCGGTGTCGTAGACATACCCGCGATAGCGCAGGGGATTCACAGCACCCAGCGTGGCGGACATGGTGCCGTCGGTGGACATGGGCGCCATAGGTAAACCGGGCTATTTTCAGATGCACTGCCAAAGCCGCATTTTTGCTAACTATCATAATTATACGTTAGACTTGCCCCGCTTGGCAAGGCTGCTTTTATAAAATTTCGGAAATCGCACCATCGTCTTCGTACAACTGACCTGTCAGATAGAATGACAAGCTGTATCCGCTGCGGCTGACCGTGATTCCATTGGCGGTATTCAGCTCAGCAGGAACAGAGACATTCCACATACCGGCTGCGTTTCGATACACGGTTTCACCATCCTGCGTAGCAGACGGCAGCAACCGGTTGTCAATTTCCTCCCAATATCCATCTTTTTGGTAATGTACTGCCGCCGGATAAATTACCACCTGCCTTGTACCGTCGGTAAGCAGGAACTCCTTCCGATTTTCTTCCCGTTGTTCCAGTATCTCGCCCACGACCTCCGCAGGCGCATCCACGACGTTTTCTGTTGTTGGCGGCCACAGATCTCCCAGGTCCTCAGCCATTACCTGCACGGGGACCAGGTACACCGTCAGCAGCACGGCCAGGAAACAGGATAGTACGCGTCTCCATTCTTTCATACGTTTTCTCTCTTTCTTTTATATAGTGGGATGTATGCCTACGTCTCTACTATATACAACTCCGCTGCAGCTACTTTGCAACAGGTTTTTTCGCTTTTTTCGAAAGAATCGTAATATATGACAAAAGACGGCAGATGCTTTTTGGCTATTATATCCAAGCAACGAGATGAAGCTGGGACATAATAGCGCAAAAAGCACCTTAGCCGCCGTCTTATTTGCCGCCGAATCCCGCTTCCATGGCCTTGCGGGCTTTACTTCTGGCACGTGTCAGCATCATACGAACGCTGGCAGCGCTGACCCCAAATGCCTTCCCTATTTCTGAGTCACCCAGGTTGTTAGGGGACAGTTTTCTTTCTCAATGAAGGACGGATTTCTGTCTGTCGTTTGGAAAAATTTCTGTCCGTCTGGCGGCAGCTTTACATAGATGCGGTTCGGCTTGGAAAAGCCACTTCTGCGCCGCTCAATCAGCCCGGCGTCCTCCAGCTCGGAAAGAGCGGTTTTCACGGTCATGGAGCTTCTGTCCAGTGCGGCGGCAATCTTCTCTATGGGGAACACAAGGTAAATCCTGCCGCCCTCGTCCAGCCAGCCGTTTGACTGTGAGAGCGTCGCCCGGTCAAGCAGCAGCGCGTACAGCAGCATCGCCGTCTGGGTCAGATCTGTTTGCAGCAGGAAACGGGGATATGGCAGATACGGCGGCAGCCGGGTATCCGCTCTCATGTACTCAGTGATGGAATGTCACCTCCTTCGTGGGAAATGGGGTATCACGAACCGTGACAGCCCTCAGTCGGGCGGTTTCCAGCATTTTGACCAGTAATGCGGACAAAGAACAACGATTGCCCGGAAGCTTTGCTTGCAGCCGTGGACACACCCACGGCAAAGGGGATTGTAGGAAATGCGGTTTCGGTAGTCGAGGAAGAACGACCATTCCAGCCGCCGCTGTTTACTCATTCTCGGCATTTTTACACTCCTATCCGTCGCCAAAGCGTTACGCTCCGGCAGATGGTCAAACTGTAAATCTCGGTATCACTTTCAGGCTTTTTCTGCCCTGTACGCTCCATTTGGGGAACGGGTTGTATTGCGGTATGGGTAAGTCTCTTCGGCGCGTTCTTTGCGCTTTTTTGGGGGGCAGTTGCTCCTTTTGGGATTTGAAAACAAATTGTATCTTTTTCGTGCGCTGTATTGTATTTCTCGTGCAGATAGCGTATAATGATAGTGCCAGTAGAAAGGGGATGATTTCATGGCTGGAACTACAACAAACATCAGCATCCGAATGGACAGTGACCTGAAAGCACAGGCTGACGCTTTGTTTTCGGAGCTTGGCATGAATCTCACAACGGCTTTCAATATTTTCGTGCGTCAATCGATCCGGGAGGGCGGGATTCCGTTTGAAATCTCCATCAATCAACCTAACAAGGAGACGATTGCCGCCATGCTGGAAGCGGAAAGGATTGCGAAAGACCCGTCTGTAAAGGGCTACAACGACCTTGACGAGCTTTTTGCCGATCTGAAAAAGTGAGAAAGACAAAGCTGACCGTCAAGCCGACCACGGCGTTCAAGAAGGATTACAAGCTGGCAATCAAGCGCGGACTGCAAATTGAGCTTCTTGAAACCGTGATTGAAACGCTTGCAATGGGAAACACGCTGCCGCCTGAGAACAGAGATCATGACCTGACCGGCAACTGGCGTGGACACCGGGAGTGCCACATTCAGCCCGACTGGCTTCTGATCTACCGCGTTGAGGGTGATGTTCTGGTGCTGACACTTTCCAGAACCGGAACGCATAGCGATCTGTTCGGGAAATGAGCATTGTGCCGCATGGGGAAACCTGTGCGGCATTTTGCTTTTTAGAGTTCTGTCTCATGCTTCCGTCTGTGTTTCGGCTGCTGCGGCTGTATCGCCATCTGATAGTTGCGCTGCATGGTCATCAGCTCATGCAGCCGGTCGCTTTTCTCGCGGTAATCGTTGTAGCACTCGTTTTTCTCTGAAATGAGAGATTGAATCTCCGCAACGACATCTTTGCGTTTCGGAAGCTGCTTCGGTACGCCCAGCTTGTCAAGCTGGTGCTTGGCAGCATCGTTGATGATAAAATCCGCTTCATGCGCGGCATAGAATTTCTGCTTGTCCTTTTCCTTGCGGATCATGCGATACTCCTTGATAACGGGATCGGTGTTGCGGTAATTGTCCATTGCTTCCAGCATTGCCTTTTTGTCCGTCACCTTGGCAGCGGCAGCGTCATAGCGGCTGCGTGCTTCCCGTGCTTCCGCACCGGCTGCATCCACGGCGGCGCTCAGCTTATCCGGAGATAGAAGGTCAAGGAAGTGTCCCGCTGCTTCTGGTCATCGTGGCCAGAGGTGGGGCAAGGTCAAAGGACGGCGCTTTTGTGCCGTCCTTTCACGTTTCCCCACGGACAACGGGAAACAGGTGTGATCAGTTTTTATGGGAAAAGGAGGTCATAACTATACCTCCCAATCAACGGGCAACAGATAATCTACATTTCCATTGAAACTTCAGTTAATTTGTGGGCCTCTTTGGTGTTTTCAATTGGATAGAACATAGATGTCAAAGTCCCCGGCAGATTCGCCCCCACTGTTGCTATATACACGTCTTCAACCAAGTTTGATATGAAGTATCCAAATGACAAATCATTTATTTCATAAAAGCTATAATGTGGTCTTACATTCTCTTGTTTAGGAGTATACTCGGGCCAGTATTTTATAAAGCAATTCTCACCTATACATAGATGGTTTACTTTTCCATTACCTCTAATTAGCGTAGAGCGCACTTGTTGATTTACATTTCGGTTTAATATCCCATCATACCCCTCGAACGAAAAGATGCCCGAAAAAATAGGTTTACAAACGATTTATGAGGCAACCGAAAGTTTATCTATAACTTGAGTCAACTGTGTTGCCCCTGTAATGCGAGATTTTACCTGTCTTATACCAAAACCTGTTAAAAAGCTTGAAAGGCTTTTTATAGTGCCGAAGGTGCTTTCGTTTTTCATGAGACGTCACATCGCGCTTTCACACGCCGTGCGTGCGAAAGCCTGAGAAGAATTCTTGTTCAGGTACACGCCCCGGCCAAAAAATAATTGCAATTTATCTGCCGCCTGCGGGCGGCAAACTCTGCGAGGCTTTTAATATTTTTTTCGTTAGGCTAAGGAAAAGACGGGATTTTGTAACAGTTTCGTTAATAATTGCCCGCCCCTCTTGCGCGCGGCGCTTTAGAATGTTAAAATTCTTTAAAATGTTTTTTACAGTCGTGTAACAACTGACTTATAATGCGCAAGGAGCGATACGATTATGCCCAAATTCAGCGTAAAGAAGCCGCTGACGGTGTTCGTGGCGGTGCTGGCCATTGTGGTGCTGGGTGTGGTGGCCTATCTGAAGATGACCCCCGACCTGATGCCCAACATGGACTTCCCCTATGTGATCCTGGTGACCACCGACCCCGGGGCCAGCCCCGAAACTGTGGAGGCCGACATCACCAAGCCCCTGGAGCAGTCCATGGCCACCCTCGACCGCATCAAGAATGTCACCTCCAGCTCCATGGACAGCGTGTCCATGGTGGTGCTGGAGTTTGAGGACGGGGTGAATATGGACACCGTCAGCGTGGATATCCAGCAGAAGATCAACCAGCTGAAGGGCTCCTGGTCCGACACCGTGGGCGACCCCTATGTGCTGAAAATGAACCCCTCCATGCTGCCGGTGCAGGTGGCGGCCCTGTCCTATGACGGCAAGGACATCACCCAGCTGTCGGACTTCGTCAACGACACCCTGTCCCCCAAGCTGGAGGGCATCACCGGCGTGGCCAGCGTCACCGTCAGCGGCACGGTGGAGCGTCAGCTCCATGTGATCCTCAGCCAAAAGAAGCTGGATGCTCTGTCCCAGCGGCTGTCCGATGCCATTGCGAAGCAGCTGGACGACGCGGCAGGGCAGCTGGCCTCCGCCCGGGGCCAGGTCAACAGCGCCAAGGCGGCTATCCGCAGCGCCGAGGAATCCGCCGTCCGGGACGCCGTGACCCAGGCCCTTACCACCATTCAGGACAGTCTGAAAACCATGCGGGACAGCCGGGACCAGCTCCAGGACAACCTCCGGGAGCTGGCGGATATTCAGCGGGAGAAGGCCCGGCTGGAGGCGGAAAACGCCCCGTATCAGGCGAAGATCGAGGCCATCCGCCAGAACCCCTCCATGACGGAGGAGGAAAAGCAGGCGGCCATCGCCGAAATCGAAAGTGACCCCGAATACGTCCGCATCCAGGCGGAGCTGGCGGCGCTGGATCTGCGCATGGCGGCCCTGGGTGTCAAGTGGGACGAGGCCGTCCAGCGGGCCAAGGAGTGGCAGAAGCAGCTGGAGGAGCTGGAAAAGCAGCTGCGCGACCTGGAGACCGACGAGGGTGTGGCCAAGCTGGCGGACCAGGTATCCGCCGGGGTCCTGACCATGACCGACGCCGTGAACCAGATCATCTCCGCCAACATCCAACTGGACAGCGCCCTGAGCCAGATCGACCAGGGCCTCCAGACCCTGGAGGAATCCCGTTCCACCGCCCTGAGCCGGGCGGACCTGTCCTCCAGCCTGAGCCTACCCACCATCACCGCCCTGCTGACGGCCCAGAACTTCTCCATGCCCGCCGGATATCTGAAGGAGGACGGCGTGAACTACATGGTCTCCGTGGGCGATGCCATCGACACCCGGCAGGACCTGGAGGACCTGGTGCTCTTTGACCTGGGAATGGACGGCATCGACCCCATCCGCATGAAGGACGTGGCCGACGTGGCCATCACCGACAACTCCTCGCAGATTTATGACAAGCTCAACGGCAAGGACGGCGTCATCGTCTCCCTCAACAAGCAGTCCACCTACGCCACGGCGGAGGTGTCCAACAACATCAACAGCCGCTTCCGGGAGCTGGAGGCGGAGTACGAGGGGCTTTCCTTCGTACCCCTGATGGACCAGGGGGACTACATATACCTTATCATCAACTCCATTCTGTCGTCTCTGGGCTGGGGCGCGCTGTTCGCGGTGCTGATCCTGTACCTGTTCCTGCGGGACCTGCGGCCCACGGTGATTACCCTGTGCTCCATCCCCATCAGCGTGATCTTCGCCGTGGTGCTGATGTACTTCTCCGGCGTTACCATCAACATGATCTCCCTGTCGGGCCTGGCCGTGGCGGTGGGCATGCTGGTGGATAACTCCGTGGTGGTCATTGAGAATATCTACCGTCTGCGCTCCAAGGGAGCCACCGTCATCCAGGCGGCGGTATCCGGGGCCCGGCAGGTGCTGGGCGCCATCGTGGCCTCCACCCTGACCACCGTGTGCGTGTTCCTGCCCATCGTGTTCGTGGAGGGCATCACCAAGCAGCTGTTCACGGATCTGGCCCTGACCATGACCTATTCCCTGCTGGCCAGCCTCATTGTGGCCCTGACCCTGGTGCCCGCCATGGCCGCCGGTATGCTCCGCAAGGAGAAGCCCCAGAAGCCGGGACTGCTGGATAAGGTCTACCCCGCCTATCGCAAGGCGGTATCCTGGTCCATCCACCACAAGCTGGTGGTGCTGGGGGTGTCCCTGCTGCTGCTGGTGGGCTCCGCCGGAGCCGCCCTGGCCCGGGGCTTTGCCTTTATGCCCAATATCGACATGAACACCGTGAACCTGACCATCTCCATGCCCGAGGGCTGCACCCGGGAGCAGGCGGTGGCCCTGGCGGACGAGGCCCTGCAGCGCATCGCCGCCGTGGACAACGTGGAAACCGTGGGCGCGATGATGTCCTCCGCCTCCGGCGCCGGGAGCATGGACATGACCAGTATGATGACAGCCGGCGGCGGGGAATACGATGTCACCGCCTACATCACCCTGCCGGAGGGGGCCTCCGGCGCGGAGGCCGGCAAGCAGATGGAGGCCGCCTGCGCCGGTATGGACTGCACCGTCACCGCCTCCGGGGCCATGGACACCTATATGTCCTACCTCACCGGCAGCGGCATCACCCTGAACGTCTATGGCGACGACATGGAGCAGATGCAGTCCGCCGCCCGTGACCTGGCGGCGAAGCTGGCCACCGTCCCCGGCACGGAAAACGTGTCCGACGGCCTGGAGCAGGCGGCCGCCGCCCTGCACCTGTCCGTGGACCGCAACGCCGCCATGGAGAAGGGCCTCACCGTGGCCCAGGTGTACATGGCCGTGGCCTCCGCCCTGACGGACACCGACAGCTCCCTGTCCCTGACCCTGGACGGGCTGGACGTCAGCGTGTCCATCCAGTCCCCGGAGGAGAGCCGCATGACCCGGGAGAAGCTCCTGGATCTGGAAATTGACCCATCCTCCGCCTCCGCCATGAGCAGCATGATGAGCAGCGCCTCCTCCGGCAGCTCCATGGGAAGTATGAGCGGCATGTCTAGTATGAGCGGCATGTCCAGTATGAGCGGCATGAGCGCAAGCGCCTCCGGCAGCACCCAGAGCGGCAAGTCCGTCCGTCTGGGGGACATCGCCCAGCTGGAGGAGACCGTCAGCCTGAACACCATCAACCGGGACCAGCAGCGGCGGTATATCACCGTGTCCGCCGACGTGGCTGACGGCTATAACGTCACCAAGGTCACCTCCGCCGCCGAAAAGGTCATCGGCCAGGCGGAGCTGCCCCAGGGCATCACCGCCGCCTTCCAGGGGGAGAACGAGGCCATCATGGACGCCATCCGGCAGCTGCTGCTGATGCTGCTGCTGGGCATCGTGCTGGTGTATCTGGTGATGGTGGCCCAGTTCCAGTCCCTGCGCTCGCCGCTGATCGTCATGTTCACCATCCCCCTGGCCTTCACCGGCGGCTTCCTGGCCCTGCTGCTGGCAGGGGTGGAGGTCAGCGTCATCTCCCTGATCGGCTTTGTGATGCTGGTGGGCGTCATCGTCAACAACGGCATTGTCCTGGTGGATTACATCAACCAGCTGCGGCTGGAGGGCATGGGCCGCCGGGAGGCCATCATCGAGGCCGGCGTCACCCGTCTGCGGCCCATTCTCATGACGTCCCTGACCACCATTCTGGGCCTGATCGTCATGGCCTTCGGCAACAACGTGGGCACGGCGCTGATGCAGCCGGTGGCCCTGGTGTGCATCGGCGGCCTGCTGTATGCCACGCTGATGACCCTGCTGGTGGTGCCGTGTATGTACGATATCCTCAGCCGCCGGGACCTGCGGAAGGTGGACGAGGAGGAGCTGCAGCTCCTGGATATGTGAAAAATAAGCGCAAAAAAAGCAGCCTTGCGGCTGCTTTTTTGCGCTTATTTTTTCGCTTACAGAATGATCACCGGCCCGGCGGCGGTCAGGCGGCCCTCCCGGACGGTGACGGACTCGCCGGTCAGGGCGTTTTCATAGTCACCGTCGGCCAGGGGGACGGCTGCCGTCCCCGGGCGGCCCGCCAGGGGGAACACGCCCACAGCCAGGCGACGACCGTCCCGGTAGTCGGCCACGGCCAGGCCCTGCTCGTCGTCGGCCTCCACATGGAAGGCGGCGTCTGTGGGCAGGCGCTTTTTGATGTCGTACAGCTTCCGCAGCAGGGGGGACAGGTCCTCCCCGGTCCAGTCGATGGGCTCCCGCTCAAACAGGGAGGGCGTATGGACGGCAGAGACCTCCTGCCCGGCATAGAGCAGGGTAGTCCCCTTCTGGAAATAGCTCAGGGCCGTCCAGGCCAGCAGGCTGTCCCGGTTGGGGAAGCGGTCCGCCGCCCGGCGCTGGTCGTGATTTTCCAGGCAGCTGAGCTTGTTGTACCAGGTGGGGAAGCTCAGCTCCTGATAGCTCAGGGCGGCAAAATACCGGCTCAGGGGCATGGTCCCGCCGGTGGCTCCCTCATACAGGGGCCAGATGTCGTAGGGGTACAGAATGTCGAACACGTCAAACAGCTCGTTGTCCGTGGCGGCGTAAAAGCCCTGGCGGCGGAAGGCCAGGATGTGGTCCAGGTGAACGCTCTCCCCCAGCCAGATGGCCCCGGGGCGCACCCGCTCCACCGCCTGCCGGGCCTTGCGCCAGAATTCCACAGGCACGGTGCTGGCCACGTCGCAGCGGAAACCGTCCACATACTGGGCCCAATAGCACAGGGACTCGATCTGATAATCCCACAGGCCGGGAACGGCGTAGTCCAGGTCCACCACATCGGTCCAGTCCCCCACCTTGTTGCCCCGGCTGCCGTCGGGCTTGCGATAGTAATACTCCGGGTGCAGGGCCACCAGGGTGGCGTCCGGGGAGGTGTGGTTATACACCACGTCGACGATGCACTTCATGCCATTATCGTGAATGGCGTCCACCAGGTGGAGGAAGTCCTCCAGGGTGCCATACTCCGGGTTCACCGTGCGGTAGTCCCGGTTGGCATAGGGGCAGCCCATGCTGCCCTTGCGGTTGGCTTCCCCGATGGGGTGGATGGGCATCAGCCACAGGATGTCCGTGCCCAGGGCCCGGATCCGGGGCAGATCCGGCTCCACGGCCCGGAAGGTGCCCTGGGGCGTGTGGCTGCGGACGTACAGCTCATAGATCACGCTGCGGCGCAGGGCGGGATTGGTTTCAAGGGACATGGCAAATACCTCCCAGAGAATTATTTGAGACTGTCGAAAAACTCGGAAATCTTCCGCCATCGGAAAGGAAGATAGTTACGAAAGAAACCCATCAGGGGTGTCTTTCGTTTGCAATCACAGGTTTTTCAGAACTTTTTAAGTTCTGAAAAACCGCACTCAGCTTGTCAAAAAGGCTTTTTTGACAAGCTGAGAATTATTTCAGGGTGCTGCTGTTGTTCAGCACACCGGTGCTGTACAGAAACAGCACGTCCTGATCGGTGAAGGTCAGATAACGGCCCAGCTGGGTGGGAGACAGATAGCGGATATCCACCAGAGTGACCCTGCTGTAGCCCTCCAGCAGCAGCGGGGCCAGGCTGGAGGCGAAGGAATCCCGGAAGATCACCAGCTCCCGGTCCGTCCGGGCGTTGGGACTCTCCACCGTCAGCAGGGACACGGACCCGGACAGAAACAGCTCATACGGGTCGCTGCCCCGGGCCTTCTCCAGGTCATACACCGGGCCTTCCCCGCCGGTCTCATAATTGGTGACCCGGCAGGCGGCGATGGTGTCGTTGGTGAGATAGCGCAGGGTCTCCCCGGCCAGGGGCAGGGCCGCATACCCGGAATACACCCCATAGAAGGGGCGGTCCAGGGTCACCTCCGTGTAATCTGCGGCGGCGTCCGCCCCCATGGCCCCGGCCAGATACCGGGCCACGGCAGGAAGCCGCTCCTGCCGCCAGTGGGCGTCGGTGCGGTAATAGTCCTCCAGGGTCAGCCGGTCAAACAGGTCGATATACGTCATCTCCGGCGTGCCCTCCCGCAGCCGGGACACCAGGGCGTCATAGTCCATGGCCGGGCGACCGGAGGCCGGGGCCAGGAAATACCCCTTGTCCGGGATCACGGAGAGATAGACGTTGGCCTCCGTCCCGGCCAGATAGGTGTCGTACACATACCGGAAGCGCTGGGCGGCCCGGTCCACGGAACCGGTATTCAGGGGGAAGTCCAGCTTGGCGGCATAGCCCCCGGAGAGATACACCCCGTCCACGTCCCGCTGGCCCAGCAGGTCATAGGACACCAGGGAGCGCAGGGTACGGAACTGCTCCCGCAGGGGGAACTGGTCGGCGGCGGCGTCCTCCAGCTTGCCGGCATACTGGCCGGACAGGAAGTCGGAGACGGTAAATTCCGGCCACTGGGCCAGAGGGCGGCGCTCCGCCTGGGACACGTCCCCCGGGGTCCGCAGCAGGCCCCACAGGCCGAAGCCCGCCAGAAACGCCGCCAGCAGGCACACGGTGATGATTTGCTTGGTCTTCATGTGCACCTCCTCAGAACCGGAAATACAGGAAGGGATTGGCGGATCCGCTGACCAGAAACGCCGTGCACACCGCCAGCAGGGCCAGCAGCGCCGCAGGCTCCAGCGCGTCCAGCACCCGCCCGGCCCGTCCGGCGGCGATCCGGCGGCACAGGGCGGCGGGCAGCGGCGTGGACCCCACGGCGGCCAGCGCCAGCACCGGGGCATAGCTGCGCAGATAGTAGAGGGCGCCGCTGTCCCACAGGGGCAGGCCCCCCAGGCCCAGCAGGCCCCCGGCGGTCCCCAGGGCGGCGGGGACAGACGCGGCGTCAAACAGCACGAAGCTGAAAAGCGCTGCCAGCAGCACATACACATGGCCCAGCACCGGGACACGCTTCAGCCACCGGCCCAGAAACAGCTTTTCCAGCAGCAGGAACGCGGCAAAATACAGGCCCCAGGCCACGAAGTTCCAGGCGGCCCCGTGCCACAGGCCCGTCAGGCCCCACACGATCACCAGGTTCCGCACCCAGCGGGCCTTACCCACCCGGCTGCCGCCCAGGGGGATATACACATAGTCCCGGAACCAGGAGCCCAGGGAGATGTGCCAGCGCCGCCAGAACTCCGTGAGACTGCCGGACACAAAGGGATAGCGGAAGTTCTCGGCAAAGCGGAAGCCCATGATCCGGCCCAGGCCGATGGCCATGTCGCTGTAGCCGGAGAAGTCGAAGTACACATGGAGCATATACGCCGCGGCGTACAGCCAGGTCAGCAGCACCGTTTTCTGCCCGCTCTGCTGATACACCGTCACCAGCTCATACAGGACGTTGGCAAGCAGTACCTTTTTCCCCAGGCCCAGCACAAAGCGGCGGGCCCCCAGAGCCGCGTCCTGCACCGTGTGGGTGCGGCTTCGCAGCTGGGGGGCCACGTCGGCGTAGCGGACGATGGGGCCCGCCACCAGCTGGGGGTACATGGCGATATACGCCGCCAGGTCAATGAGGTTCCGCTGGGCCGGGGCGTCCCCCCGGTACACGTCGATGACATAGCTGAGGATCTGGAAGGTATAGAAGCTGATGCCGATGGGCAGGGCCATCCGCAGCAGAGGCACCGACAGGCCGGTGACGGCGTTGAAGCCGGAGATCAGGAAGTCGGCATACTTGCAGTAGGCCAGTATCCCCAGGCTCAGCACGGCGGACAGGGTCAGCAGCAGCCGCCTGCGGGTGGGATGCCGCTCCATGAGCCGGGCGGCGGCATAGCCCTGTAAAATGGCGGCGGCCATAAACAGCACAAATCGGGGCTCGCCCCAGGCGTAGAACACCAGACTGCACAGCAGCAGCGCGGCGTTTTTCAGCCGCCTTGGGACTAAGAAATACAGTCCCAGGGCGCAGGGAAGAAAATAGAAGAGAAACGGCAGACTGGAAAACAGCATGGCTGCGGCGGATTACTGGAGGGGCTCGTCGCAGGCGGTCTGAACGCCGGTGTAGGTGGCGGTCATAGTGTTGACAAAGTCGTCCACCAGGTCGTCGGCGCCGAACAGCGCCACTACATACTCGCCGTAGGTGAGGACCACCAGCTTGTCAGGGAAGCCGCACATCCACTGGGTGTTCTGGACATTCTGGCGCAGAGCGTCGGCCACAGCGGAGACGTCGCCGCTGTTTTTCACATGGAACGCGCCGCAGGTAAAGCTGTTGGCGTTCATCATGTGGGTCAGCGACGCGGCGTCGTCAATGAGATCGGATTTGTCGGCGGGGAAGTGCAGCATATAGTCCAGATTATCGGCATCGTCCACCGGGAAAGCGCCGGGAGCGTTGTCTACGGGGTTATCCAGGCTGCCGCCCACCACGGAGAACTTCTCGCTTTCGGGATAGGCGTTCCACACGGCGGTCAGCAGGTCCACGGCGCTGACGGGGAAGCCGCCGTTGACGTCGCCGCCCTTCTGGGAGGAGCAGGCCGCCAGGGACAGGACCATCACCAGGGCCAGCAGCATAGTGAGAAACTTTTTCATGGGTAAATACTCCTTTGTTATCGTTTTCAAAAGCCATCCGTGCATTTTTGAAGGGCTATTGGCAATGCATCATATCATATTCCCGGCGAAAAGGCAAGCCAGGACGCAAAGATTTTATCAAAAAGGTGTCCCCCACCCCTGTGCTCCCCATACTTTACAAATCTTTTACTTGACGCAGGGGGCCGGGCCTGGTATAATACTTTCAGTTGATACCACCGTGAGGGAGTAATTCCACCCCGGCTTCGGGGTTAGGCAGCTTCGTCAGAACGGCGCGCCCGCGCCCGGACTGCTTTGAAAGAATGAGACTCATGCATAGGCTTTGGCCTGTGCATGAGTCTTTTTATTTCCCCAGGTGGGCAGAATCATTAAGAGGAGTGATCGTATGCACAAGGAATATGCCCAGACCGCCGATCAGGTCCTGTCGGACCTGCAAAGCGGCCCGGAGGGCCTGTCCGCCGCCCAGGCGGAGGGCCGTCTGGCGGAATACGGCCCCAACCGCCTGCGGGAGGCCCCCAAGGCCACCCTGCTCCAGCGGTTTCTGCAGCAGCTGCGGGACCCCATGCTGCTGATCCTCATGGCCGCCGCGGCCGTGTCCGCCGTCACCAACTACCTGTCCCACGAGCCCTTTACCGAGGTGCTGATCATCCTGGCGGTGGTGCTGCTGAACGCCGTCCTGGGCGTGGTCCAGGAGAGCAAGGCCGAGGCCGCCATCGAGGCTCTGCAATCCATGACCGCCGCCACCAGCAAGGTCCTGCGGGACGGCTCCGTCACGGAGCTGGAAAGCAGCCGCCTGGTACCCGGCGACATCGTCCTGCTGGAGGCCGGGGACGCGGTCCCCGCCGACGGACGGCTGCTGGCCTGTGCCTCCCTGCAAATTGAGGAGGCCGCCCTCACCGGCGAAAGCGTCCCCTCCGCCAAGTCCACGGATCCCCTTACCGGCGAGGTGACCCTGGGCGACCGCCGCAACATGGCCTATATGGGCTCCACCGTGGCCTACGGCCGGGGCCGCATGGTGGTCACCGCCACCGGCATGGACACGGAGATGGGCAAGATCGCCGGTGTCCTGGCCCGGACGGAGCAGGAGGAGACCCCCCTGCAAAAGAAGCTGACCCAGCTGGGCAAGACCCTGTCCTGGCTGGTGCTGGGCATCTGTGTGTTCATCTTCGTGTTTGACCTGATCGTGGCCGGGGACTTCTCCCTGTCCGGCATTCTGGAGACCTTCATGGTGGCCGTGTCCCTGGCGGTGGCCGCCATTCCCGAGGGCCTGGCCACGGTGGTAACGGTGGTGCTCAGCATCGGCGTCACCCGCATGAGCCGCCGCAATGCCGTGATCCGCCGCCTGACGGCGGTGGAGACCCTGGGCTGCACCCAGGTGATCTGTTCCGACAAAACCGGCACCCTGACCCAGAACAAGATGACCGTGGTGGACCACACCGGGGACACCGCCCTGCTGGCCTCCGCCATGGCCCTGTGCAGCGATGCCGTCCTGAACCCCGACGGCTCCGTCCAGGGAGAACCTACGGAGGCGGCCCTGGTATCCTTCGCCGCGGAGCATCAACTGCCCAAGCCCCAATTGGAGCAGGAGCGTCCCCGCATCGGCGAGGCCCCCTTCGACTCCGGCCGCAAGATGATGTCCACCATTCACCGGACCCCCCAGGGCGTGGTGCAGTATACCAAGGGCGCGCCGGATCAGGTGCTGGCCCGCTGCACCCACTATTGGGAGGGCGGACAGGCCCTGCCCATGACCGATGACCGCCGCCGGGAAATTCTGGCGGATAACCACCGCATGGCCGCCCAGGCCCTGCGGGTGCTGGCCGCCGCCAGCCGCCCCTGGCCCGATGGTGCGCCCCAGGATCAGTCCCCCGCGCACTTAGAGCAGGCCCTCTGCTTCATCGGCCTTACCGGCATGATCGACCCGGTGCGGCCCCAGGTGAAGCCCGCCATTGAGGAGTGCCGCCAGGCGGGCATCCGCCCGGTGATGATCACCGGCGACCACCAGGACACCGCCGTGGCCATCGCCCGCCAGCTGGGCATTCTCTCCGACCCCTCCCAGGCCATCACCGGCGCGGCGCTGGACGCCCTCAGCGATGAGGAGCTTACTCAAAACGTGGACCGCTACAGCGTCTATGCCCGGGTCCAGCCGGAGCACAAGGTCCGCATCGTCAGCGCCTGGCGCCGCCGGGGAGCCGTCACCGCCATGACCGGCGACGGCGTCAACGACGCCCCCTCCATCAAGTCCGCTGATATCGGCATCGGCATGGGCATCACCGGCACCGACGTCACCAAAAACGTGGCGGACATGGTCCTCTCCGACGACAACTTCGCCACCATCGTGGGCGCCGTGGCCGAGGGCCGCCGGATTTACGACAACATCCGCAAGGCCATCGGCTTCCTGCTGGCCAGCAACATGAGCGAGGTGCTGGGGGTGTTCTTCTCCGCCCTGCTGGGCTTCACCCTCCTCAACCCCGTCCATCTGCTGTTCATCAACCTCATCACCGACTGCTTCCCGGCCCTGGCCCTGGGCATGGAGCGCCCGGAGCCGGACATCATGCGCCGCCCGCCCCGCTCCGCCAAGGACGGCATCTTCTCCGGCGGCCTGGGCTTCGACATCGCCTATCAGGGCATCCTTATCACCGTCATCACCATGGCCTCCTACATCATCGGCCACTGCATGGAGGCGGGATGCTTTGAAATGCCCCGGGGCGTCTCCCCCCACGGCATGACCATGGCCTTCCTGACCATGAGCATGTGCGAGATTTTCCACAGCTTCAACATGCGGTCCCAGCGCCGCAGCGTGTTCACCCTCCGGGGCCACAACAAGGTCCTCTGGGCCGCTATGCTGGGCTCCCTGGTGCTGACCACCGTGGTGCTGGAGGTGCCGCCCATCGCCAACGCCTTCGGCTTCACCCCCGTCAGCTGGACGGAGTACGGCATCGCCCTGGCCCTGGCGGTGCTGGTGATCCCCATTGTGGAGCTGGTAAAGCTCATCCAGCGCAGACTGGGCAAGTAAACAAAACCGGCTCCGGCGCGACGCGCCGGAGCCGGTTTTCACATTCCAACAATTATCCCTGCCGCTCCAGGCAGGTCTGATAGGTATCCCACAGGTCGTCGTTCATCTCCAGCACCATGCGGCCCAGGCGCAGGCCCGCCGCCGTCCGGGTGTGGCGATAAATGCCGCACAGCTCGTCCTCCTGGCTGCACCGGCCATAGGCCAGCAGCGTCCTGGGGTCCTTCCGGGCCCACTGGCCCAGCGTCACCGTCTCGCCGCAATAGGGGCATGCCGTCTCCGTCAGCGCCGGGTCCGCCTGGGCCTCCGCCAGAGACGCGTATTCACGCCCCTGCACCAGCCCGGCTTTCCGGTCCTCCGGATAGCCCACATAGCGCAGGCGGTACTCATCCATGCACCCGTCCAGGTCCATCCGCCCGCAGATCTGCACGGTATTCCGCGCATCGTTCAGGGCATCGTGGGCCCGGTCCGGGGTCAGCTTCAGCAGCTCCATCGCCCGCTCCAGGGAGCATTGCCGGTCATCCCGCATGATCTCGTGGCCGAAGATCCGCTGCAAATCATAGCAGCAGGGCATCTCCGCGTCCATTCCGTGCATCAGCAGGTTGTCCATCAGCACCGGGATGTCGTCCGGTCCCCAGGTACACAGGCAGCAGTCCTCCCCGCACCATTCCATGAAATCGGCATAGGCCCGGGGAAATTCCGGGGCCTTTTCCAGATCCTGTGCCCGGATCTTCGTCAGCTGCACCACGTCGCCGTTCATGTGGGGATAAAACCGGGGGCGGATGAAGGTCTTGAAGCTGCCGGTCTCCCGGAACCGCTCATCCAGCCGCAGGGCCCCGATCTCAATGATCTCCGAGTCGAAGAAAAACGGCTCCCGTATGGCGCTGTCCGGATTCAACGGCTGGTTCCACTCCAGGTCCAGGACGATATAGGAAAAATCAGCCACGTCTGGCAGCTTCCAGAGCCTTGCCCTTGCGCTCGGCCTCCTGGAACTCCTCCTGGGACTGGGCCATGGCCTGGGCCAGCAGCTGATCGGCCACGGACTTCAGGTCCATCTTCAGCACCCGGTCGATGACCTCCTGCTGCTTTTCCGGGACCACGCCGTAGATGGTCATGCCGCAGGACAGGAACCGACGCAGCTTCTGCTCCATGGTGAAGCTCCGGTCGCACTTGCGGGCCATGAAGCTGCGCAGCATGCCGGAGGTAGCCAGCTCCAGCTCATAAAAGTCCTGCCGGGTATAGCCGGGATGCTCCTTCCCGAACAGCTCCACCAGCTTGTCCGTCACCACCTGATGTATATAGTTGGCGGTGGCCGCATAGGAGTACGAGGAGACATACAGCTCCCGCAGCCCCTCGGTCTTTTCGGCAATATACAGCTGGATGGCAGGCTCCACGGCGTAGAACATCACCGGGTCATAGTCCTTCCCCAGCAGCTCGTGCGTAACGGCGAACTGCTTTTCGTACATCCACTTGGTCAGCTTCAGCAGCAGCGCCTCCTTGTTGGCAAATACTGCAAAAAACGCGGACGGGGACATACCCGCTGCCTGCGCGATGGCGGCGGTGGTGGTCCGTTCATATCCGTTTTCCAAAAACAGCCTGATGGCTGCACAGGTCATCCGATTCTCTCTTTCGGCGACCTTGGGCTGTGCTCCTCTCGGCATAGCGTCCTCCTTTACAACCGTTTGAACGATTTTTCCATCCTGACAGAGTATAATATTGTATATTAGCAACAAAGCTATACTACATTAAGGTTAGGGCTTCCTACCTGTTAAGTTAGTATTTTAACATATCTTTTATTGTTTTTCAATGGGCGACACAAAAATTTTAGAAATTGTTTTTCTGTGATATATTGTGCTGATTTCTGCCGATATGGCCATATATTGTGGTACGCATGCCATGCGGCTATCCGTGCTATACGGACAGGTTTTCTCTTTGTGTCGTCTGTTTCCAGTATATGACAGCACCCGCCGATTCCGTTGCGCGGAATCGGCGGGTGTATATACATATGAATCTACTGTCTGTCGGCGGTTATTTACTTGATGATCTCGCCTGCGGCTTCCTTGGCCCGGATCTCCTTCATGGCATCCTTGTGGCTCAGGTTCACCCGGCCCTTCTCGTCGATCTCGGTGACCTTGACCCACATCATGTCGCCCACCTTGCAGGCGTCCTCCACCTTCTCGATGCGCTTGTCCGCCAGCTTGGAGATGTGCACCAGGCCGTCCTTGCCGGGAGCCAGCTCCACGAAGGCGCCGAAGGTCATCAGGCGCACCACGCGGCCGTAGTACAGCTGGCCCACCTCGGGCACGAACACGATGTCGTCGATGCACTTCTTGGCGGTGGCGCAGCTTTCGGCGTCGGGGGAGGCAATGTGGATGGTGCCGTCGTCGTCGATGTCGATCTTGGCGCCGGACTCGGCCACGATCTTCTGGATGACGCTGCCGCCCTTGCCGATGACCTCCCGGATCTTGTCGGGGTCAATGTGCATGGTGATCATCTTGGGGGCGTACTTGCTGACCTCGGGCCGGGGCTCGGCGATACAGGGCAGCATGATCTGGTCCAGGATCTGGCACCGGGCGTCATAGGTGATGTCCAGGGCGTTCTTGATGATCTCCATGGTCAGGCCGTCGTTCTTCAGGTCCATCTGAATGGCGGTGATGCCCTTCTTGGTACCGGCCACCTTGAAGTCCATCTCGCCGTGGAAGTCCTCCACGCCCTGGATGTCGATGAAGGTGGTGAAGGAGCCGTCGTCGTCCTGGATCAGGCCGCAGGAGATACCGGCCACCGGGGCGGAAATGGGCACACCGGCGTCCATCAGGGCCAGGGTGCTGCCGCAGATGGAGCCCTGGGAGGTGGAGCCGTTGGAGGACACCACCTCAGACACCACGCGGATGGCATAGGGGAACTCCTCCACCGGGGGGATCACCGGCAGCAGGGCCCGCTCGGCCAGAGCGCCGTGGCCGATCTCCCGGCGGCCGGGGGAACGGGCGGGCTTGGCCTCGCCCACGGAGTAGCCGGGGAAGTTATAGTGGTGCATATACCGCTTTTCGGTCTCCTCCCAGATGGTGTCCAGCTTCTGGTTGGCGGACAGGGTATCCAGGGTGGCCACGCTCAGCACCTGGGTCTGGCCACGGGTAAACAGGCCGGAGCCGTGGACCCGGGGCAGCACGCCCACCTCGGCGGACAGGGGCCGGATCTCGTTCTTCTGGCGGCCGTCCACCCGGTGGCCCTCCAGCAGCCAGGCCTTGACGATCTTCTTCTGGAACTTATAGGTGATCTCATCCAGATACTTGTCCATCTCGGGATAGTCCTCCAGGAACAGCTCGTGCCATTTTTCGATGAGCTGGTTCCAGCGGGCCTCGCGAACGTTCTTGTCGTCGGTGTCCATGGCGGCCTTGGCCTGGTCCATGGTGGCATCCACGATCTTCTGGAACAGCTCCTCATCGAAGTCCGCGTGGGGATAGTCGAACTTGGGCTTGCCGATCTCGGCCACCATCTGGCCGATCAGGGTGATCTGCTTCTGGTTCTCCTCATGGGCCATGCGGATGGCCTCGAACATCACGTCGTTGGGCACCTGGTTGGCGCCGGCCTCGATCATGACCACCTTCTTGCCGGTGGACACAACGGTCACGTCCAGATCGCTGACCTTGCGCTGCTCGCTGGTGGGATTGAACACCAGCTTGCCGTCCACCAGGCCCACCTTCAGAGCGCCCACGGGGCCGTTCCAGGGGATGTCGGAAATGGCCAGGGCGGCGGAGGTGCCGATCAGGCCGCAGATCTCCGGGGAGCAGTCGTGGTCCACGCTCATGACGGTGCACATCACGGACACGTCGTTGCGGAAGTCGTGGGGGAACAGGGGGCGGATGGGCCGGTCGATGACGCGGCTGGTGAGGATGCCCTTCTCGCCGGGGCGGCCCTCCCGGCGGTTGAAGCTGCCGGGAATGCGGCCCACGGCGTACAGCTTCTCCTCAAAGTCCACGCTCAGAGGGAAGAAGTCGATGCCGTCCCGGGGACGGGGCGCGGCGGTGACGCAGCACAGCACGCTGGTCTCGCCATAGGTGACCATAACGGCGGCGTTGGCCAGCTCGGCCAGCTTGCCCACCTCCAGGGTCAGGGGGCGGCCCGCCAGGTCCATGGTATACTTGTGGTAATGGGGGAACTGCCGGTGGGTGATGATGGTAGACATGGTTTGGCTCCTTTTCATTTGGATTTTTCCGCATGGGAGCCGGGGCCGTTTAGCACTTGAAAAAATGCCGGAAAATCCGGAAATTCCGGCGTTTTTTCAACTGCTAAAGGCTTTGATCGGCTCCGCACACGGGCAGGGATGGTGTGAAAGAAGGGTGGTGCGCACGGGGCACACCACCCTGTTTTCAGCTTACTTACGCAGGCCCAGCTTGGCGATCAGGGCACGATAACGCTCGATGTCCTTCTTGGCCAGATAGTCCAGCAGACGGCGGCGCTTACCGATCATCATCTGCATGCCGCGGCGGCTGTGGAAGTCATGGGGATGAACCTTCAGGTGCGCGGTGAGCTGGTTGATGCGCTCGGTGAGGATAGCGACCTGGACCTCGGGGGAACCGGTGTCGGTCTCGTGGGTGCGGTTGGCCTCGATGATGGAGGTCTTCTGATCTTTCAGCATCATAGTTGTGTTTCCACCTTTCTTTTATTGCGCCCGCATCCTGAGTGCCGGGACAGGCAGAGCATCCACGGGACTAAGGCAAGGGGCATGGCACGCACACAGCGTACTCTGATACGATAGCACAAAATGCGCCGGTTGTAAAGAATAAATTTTGGATTTCCGCCGCATTTGGCCAAAATTGTCCCGGTTTCCGGCGGGACATCCCGCAAAAACCGGGTTTTGTCCCGATTTTTCCCCGGGACAGGCCGGGACGCGGACCCCCGTCCCGGCGCTTTTTCCCTGGGATGCCGATTTTTAACAAAACGTTCACGTCCCCGGCATTGCAAACCACGGCCTTTTACGCTATCATGTAAAGTAGTAAATCAGGCCCAGCCGGGCCAACAAAGGAGAAAACAATATGAAGGGTAAGAGCGGCTACCTGAAATGGGGTCTGACGATCTTTCTCACCGTCTGCGCCATTCTGGTGTTTTACGACACGTTCTATATGAGCGGCGCACTGCAGCGGCTGCTGTCCAAGCTGGCGTCCATTCTGTCGCCGGTGCTGGTGGGCCTGGTGATGGCCTATCTGCTGGCCCCCATCGTCAACTGGTTTGAAAAGCTCATTCTTTCGGGCCTGCACCGGATCAAGGGGCTGGAAGGGAAGACCATCCCCCACGCCGCCGGGTGGCTGCGGGCCGTCAGCATTCTGCTGACCTGGGCCATTGTGCTGCTGCTGCTGTATCTGATGTTCAGCGTGGTGATCCCCCAGCTCATCGACAGCGTGGTGATGCTCATCAACAACGCCGAAACGTATTACAACAAGATTTACGGCTGGATCACGAACCTGCTGGATAAGAACCCCAAGGTGGAGGACTGGGTCAACGAGAATCTGGAGACCTATTACCAGAATCTGCTGGACCTGCTGACCAACAAGGTGCTGCCCGGCGCCCAGCAGATGCTCACCACCATCACCGGCGGCGTGATCTCCGGCATCTGGGGGCTGGTGAGCTTCGCTATGGACTTCCTGGTGGGCATCATCGTGTCGGTGTATATGCTGGCCATGAAGGAGCAGAGCCTGGCCCGCTGCTGCAAGCTGCTGTACGGCGTGTGCAAGGAGGCCCACGCCCGCTGGATCGCCCGGGCCGTCCGCCGGGCCGACGGCATCTTCAGCGGCTTCGTCCGCGGAAAGCTGCTGGACTCTCTCATCATCGGCATTCTGTGCCTCATCGGCTGCACCATTCTGGGCATGCCCTATGCCCCGCTAGTGAGCCTGATCGTGGGCGTTACCAACGTGATCCCCTTCTTCGGTCCCTTCATGGGCGCGGTGCCCAGCGCCTTCCTGATTCTGCTGGTCAGCCCCAAGAAGTGCCTGTTCTTCGTGATCTTCGTCATCGTTTTGCAGCAGTTCGACGGCAACATCCTGGGCCCCAAGATCCTGGGCGACGCCACGGGCATCTCCAGCTTCTGGGTGGTGGTGGCCATTCTGGTGGGCGGCGGCTTCGGCGGCGTGCTGGGTATGTTCCTGGGCGTGCCGGTGTTTGCCTGTTTGCAGGTGCTGGTAAAGTATCTGGTGGACCGGCGTCTGCGCCGCCGGAATATGCCCACCGAGGCATATTGCTATGTGAACCGGGACCGGGAGTCCCAGCCACCGGAGCAGCAGTCATAAATGCATCAAAACCTCCGGCTTAGCCGGAGGTTTTGATGCAGCTTGTCAAAAAAGTCATTTTGACAAGCTGCGTGCGGTTTTTCAGAACTTTCTAAGTTCTGAAAAACCTGTGATTGCAAACGAAAGACACCCCTGATGGGTTTCTTT
>ERZ773243.1614-NODE-1614-length-23207-cov-10.231450_pt1 | contig 23207 bp, 15 predicted proteins | sample MGYA00580520_ERZ773243 | MGnify/ENA primary metagenome ERZ773243 (study PRJEB29015, sample SAMEA2737747) | human gut metagenome | biome: human gut; feature: human-associated habitat; material: faeces | place: China | collected 2012 ... | reverse complement strand
TAGGAAGCCATCCGCGTTTTCTTGATACGCAAAACATTGCAAATCAGTGAGAAAGAATCACGTTCGGTGGAGATTTCAGTTTCACCTTTTCCGCTCCACCTTTTGGAACACCGGAAGCGGTCATATTCTGCACTTTTTTGCGTCTTGCGGGAAAACAAAAACTCCCGATTTTGCTTGGAAATCAGTAGTTTACTGCTATTTGCTTTCTTCAAAGTGGTGCCACCAGCAATCGTACATGAACGAAGTCATGGTTCTATTATTGATAACCTGGTCGAAGTCACCGATACGGGTGGCGTGTTCATGCCGTCGGTGGCACCGACGGAGGACGAGAAAGAGATGGAACGCCTGCGGAAAAAGAAGAAGCGCAGGAAAAGAAGGAGTTTGTAAATCAAAATATGGAAAGAAATGCAGGAAGCGACAGACAAAAATTGCAAGCGTGCATTGTACGCTTGGAGGAAAATGGACATTGAAGTTTCATTTATTGCAATCCGTCAGCAAGTGGATTTTTATGTTCGCCAAAGAACAGCAAGGTATATTTTCGTTTACCCGAAATGATTCGAGTAACTCTAAATACCTTGCTCTTGCAGGGAACTGAATTATCCGACTTCAGAAGATAATTCCAAAATCAACAACGAAATCCAAAGGCATCAATCAAAGTTCATATTTATTTTTCATTTTTGGTGAGATGGCATGTGATTATTCCATTATTTCCCTTTTTTAATTTGTCCTCATTGCTTTAATCATTATATTTGCAATGTCTCTCACGTCGATTCACCTGTTTGGAACAGGTAAGGGGGGGACAAGTATACATAAAGGCGTTTACTGAACGCTTTGGTTTTGACGGTTCAAGAATCTCGCAAATTCCAACACGATTAGTCAAAGACAAAGCAACGGTGAATGCCCCAGAGGGTGCATTATATACTACCGTAATAGATTCTATGCTTAAAAAAGGTATGGAAGCATAAAGGTAGGTTATATATTCACATCGGCGTGGGGCTTTCGACGTTGCTCGTTTCGACTAATCGGGCAATGCGAGAGCCTTTGAATCGTGGAACGGGTGACAGGACTGGCTCCACGCTTGAACCAGTACACGTTTTATAAGTATCTGTAAATCAAAAGAAACTTTACGGCATCAATCGTAAATGATACCATCAAGTTCCCATTGTATGCAAGAAATCAATCTTGCGTTGTTTATATCAGAAGATGAATTGTTTGCTGCAAATTAGCGATTAACATCCATTAACTCGTCTTTTGCTGTTTCAATGGCTGTAAGTTTCAATTCGTCTTCGCCCTCCAAAGCATCCAATACTTTGTCGGCAAGCCAAAGGGTGAGCATTTCTTTTTCGTCTATATGGAAATACTTTGCCAATAGTATCACTTGGCTTCGCTTTGCCCTACGGTCGCCACGTTCTATCTTGCTGAACATTGGGGTATCTATCTCCAAATATGCTGCTAACTGACGTTGCAGCACCTCATGTTTGATTCTTAATTCCTTTATCTTGTTTCCTAATAACATATCCGTTGTTTTTAAGTTCGACCGAAAAGGTCGGTTTGTCGGTCGGATTTCGCTATAATCAGTCGCTTTCGCTATAAATTCCGTTGAAAACTTCGCTATAATTATGACGGAATCATTCGTTTCTACCTATTTCCAACGTTGACATTGGTCGGATTTCGGTCGGATTGTGGATTTTTCGGTCGGATTTCGGTCGGATTTGTTCACATCCGACCGTTCCTATTTCAAAATCCATCTTAGTCCGATTCTATCTATTGAATTTTCTTCATTCATTTCTACTAACAATCTGCCGACATAGCGAAGTTGTTGCTCTTCCGTCTTATTGGCTGGAAGCACATCCTTTAGATATTCGTATATACTATCTCGCTTGGCACCTTCTTCACCAGCATTGCTGAGATATTGTAGAACCATTTGACGCAACCTCTCCTTATCCAATCCTTTTGTTTTTGTATAAGAAGGCAGTTGATGCGTGTTCTTGGCAATACTAAGAGAAATGCTGTAATGCGGAGCCTCACCCTCTATAAGTCCACGTTTTAGCAAGTCTTGGGCAACGTCTTCATGAATAGTTCGGCCTTTTTGCACTGCGTCAAGCGAGATGCAATCCCAGAGAGAAAGAGTGTCGTTTGTCTTCAACAAGTCGGTGTATCGTTTGTTGATTTCATTGCCATATATGCGTACTACCACTTTCTTCTTTTCAGCATCAATCTCATAATCAGGCATTGGGAAATGTCTGCGCCATTGCTCGCTGAACATCTTTTTGATACCACGGCTTACAGTATCAATCATATTAAAATCAACCATAGCCCTGCATAGACATTCATTGCGGAAATGCGTCTGAGGTTCTTCGTTTCTCAAAGCATTCTCCAAAGTGCCTGGAATAAATGTGCCAGCGTTGGAATAATACAGGTAGCCTGGATTCTCTACAAAGTTAATGCGCTGTTGAAGAGTGTAGTCTTGATGGGCAATACAGTTATGAAGAGCCTCACGAATCGTATAATCATCATACTGCTTCATCGTATCTGGAAAAAGAGTACCTCCAGGCATTTCACGAAGTGTCAGATTTTCAATCTTTGAAAGAATCTCGTCCACCGTCAATATGAATGGAACTGTGAAGTGCTCATAATCTATCACATCCGCATTTTTATCACGACGCGTCCACGTTACCTGTGCTACAGCAGGACGCAACTTGAAGGCTGACTCGTATTTGCCAATCAATATAATGGCTGCACGAGTAAGACCCCCATTCCGTATCAGACCACACTTGCCAAGAAACGTCTGAACGTTCCAAGCGTTCACTTCTTCAGCAGGTATGCGACTATGTACTTTCTTGAACATCATGCGAGCCTTGGCAATAGCAACCTCATCCAAATCGTCTATGGTAGCATCTGGCACAATCTCAGCAGACCAGTCTTTGGCGGTATAGATAGGTTCTTCAAGGATGACAGCCATTCTTTCCTGCGTCAGTTCCACCAAAGAATCCTCTATCCGTTGCCATGCCTTTTTGTGCGCCAACACGGGGCGACGAGGCAAATGCTTCGGAATATGGATAATCCATACTGTTTTATGGGTGTCATCCGTTATAAACTCTTCTATAGACAGTCCTTCAGACGACAGGTAAGTGCATTGTTCTGTAAGTTTGAACGTAGCTGACTGCGTATTGGCAGGTTGCCCATTAAAGGTTAGCCTTGAAATGTCGGTACCGACTATTTCAAGCGTTTTGTCTTTCACGCCTATCACCAAATGTCCACCCTCCATGTTGGCGATAGCCGACACGTAGGAAATGACATCGCCCTTCTCGTCCCCACAGAACGAGTTCTTCAAATTCTTAAATTCCTTCCACTCGCATCGTGCGTTCTCCTGTGGATATTTGCGGAGAAGGTATTGTTGTAGTTCGAGTTCTGTCATATTAACTTAATTCATTCTTTAGTTTCTGCAAATAATTTCTAACTTCAGCGGACATATATGTATATTCTACAATATTTTTAGGACAAATGATATACGTATTCCTTATAGCACGACTCGTTGCAACATTGAACAATCGTTTTTCGAGACTATAAAGTTTCGCATCGGTATCAGGAATTACATATATCGTGATATCTCTCGTCAAGCCTTGAACTCTAGCGACAGTATCAACTAATATATTGTTGATACTGCCCAATTGACGTGCGACTTCCACTTGTAAAGCACCTGTCGTTTTTATTAAATGGCTTAGAATGGCAATTTTACATTTTTTGTCTTTATTGAGTACCTCAGAAGCAATAGTAACAGCTTTTTGAATTGCCTCTATAGGGGTCGGATCTCCTACTGGTAACTCCATAGGAACTAAGATAGGACCGTCCTTTTGGTCAACTTGGATATAATCACTATCTGACATTGATTTAAGGCTCCCATTATAAAACAATCCTGTAAATGTAGCAGCTCTTTCTCCGAGTCTATACGTGTCACTTAACTGGTATGTCTTAAACTTATTCGACACTGTCAGGGTGTCAAATCCGTCAATCAATGGCTCATAAGATTGTTTTCTAATTCTATCTTTCGAAGTCTTCACGATGGGAGGCATCTGACAAACATCCCCTACCCAAAGATTCTTTTTTCCTAACATGTTTGCCGCAGCCAGCATAGTAAGGAATGCTTGACTTGCTTCATCAACTATTACATAATCGAATAATGGTCCTTGATAGTTTCTGGCAGCTGATCCACTCGAGATGTAAAAAGTAGATAACATTAACTTTCCAGGAATAGAAAACATTTTCTCAGCGTTTAAAATGCCTCGTACCTCTTTTGATTCATCAGTAGAAAGGTTTGTCTTATAAACATTTTTGTTTTTTACTAATGACTCTTTTAATTTTTCAGCCACTTCCATAAGTGCTCGATTTGTTAATGCAGTAACTAAAACAGAATAGCCCTCTGTACAGAGTTTTTCGCACAAACTCGCTATTCTAAAGGTTTTACCGGTTCCAGGAGGACCTTGTATGATAACAGAATCAGACTTTGCCAACTGTTCAATGACTATGTTAGTCATATCGTCCTTGGTTGCCAATAATTCTGGATTCCAAGACAATCTATTATAGTTTGCATCTAAAATTTCCGAACATTTGTCATGAACGGAGTATGTGACCATCTCCAGATTTACCAAATATTCAAATGGCGGAATTTTGGGGCCGAGTACAATAACTCCACCAGGAGTTTTTTCTATATAGTTCTTAAATTCTTCGGAACTGCCTTTAAAACCTGCCAACACAAATAATGGATTATCTGACGAACTATGCCAAATGCATTTTATTTCAGTCGCTTGCGTTTCTTTTTTTATAAGACCTCCATATGTTTGACTGCCCCAGTCTTTGTATCTTCTCATACTGTCTGGCAATGTAAAACAATAGAAATGCTCATTCTTTCTTGGCAATGGTCTGGAAACAGGAAATTTCAGCAGAATCTCTCCATTTTCCATATATTTGATAAAGATTGCCACGAACATTTCGTGTTTGTTCAATAGCAAATCTTGTGCAGATGATTCCAACTTGTTTCTGAATTCATCTGTTTGTTTCTTCAATTCGTCCTGAAGGAACTGCCGTTGCTTTTGCCTTTCTATTATCATAATATATCGCTATCGTTTGCTGCTGTAAATTGTTCTTCTGAATTTGCACAATAGAAATTATAATCATCAAGAGAATTTGCACCGGAAAGAATATCTTCATGAATATGCTCAAATACAAAATGAGTACGTTCAAAATATTGCATATCCTTTGCCAATCGGCTTATTACATCATCAAGTCTTCCATTTTCAACATCAAAATTAGATGTAGAGATTCTTAGCTTTAAGAAATCGTGATTGCCCAATAGTATTTTTCTATCAAAAATAGCAAATGTCATATGCCCCAAATAGACCATAAGTCGAGAGTTCGCGTTTAACAAGTACAGCCATTCGTTAGGATTAATATTCAGAATGTTTTTCTTTGTTCGGAAGCTCTTGACCACGATATGGTATTCAACACCATCTTTCTTGACACCATTGACAAATGAATACTCTGTATGAACATTCGATGTATCATACCCTTTGGCTGTAAGCCAATTAACAGCTTCTTGTTTAGCCATCTCACTGGCAGCAGAGCGCGCCTCCGAATCTAGATCATCGTCAATTTCACCCTCAAACGAGCCAGACAATCTTAATTGATACTGCTCGAAGAATTGAAAGAAGTCATCTGTCGAGAAATTTCCAATGTTCACCAACGAACGTATTAAGTTTATAATATTGTCTATCTGCTTGTCATTTATGAAGATGTTTAATCCCGATAAAGCAATATCGCCTTCATTATAATGGTGGAAGATATAATCGTTGCCTTTTAACTTGACGTGCCATGGAATCTCTCCTTCATATTGATATATGTGATAATCTGAGAAAGTCATGTATAGATATTCAGGAGAAACATACTTTGATAATGCAGCTTCATCCTTTTCACAAATATAACAATCATCATTTATTACACCTTGTAGAAGGAGATATTGATTATCGTTTATCAAGAGTTCTTTACCACTTAACCAATTGCAAGTTAGGGCTGATGTAATATTGTCTTTATCGGTTATTGTAAATGGAGTTCCATCTGTCAAGAACTTTCTGATATGTACAACATTTGAGTCTTCATTGATAATGCCGAAAACTTTGCATAGTATGGTGGTTCGTACGTCTGAATCTTTTGCTGTCCTCCATTTTTCAATGACCTCTGGCAATTTCTCATCTTGTAGCGAATAGTATTCTGACACAACATAACGAGGACCAGTTAAGCCAAGGCTTCTTTTTAAACAGCCTACATCTTCAGAAGAAATAACCATATTTGCTGACGATTTTTCATAAACAAAATCAAGCAAATCCAAAGATTCTACTTCTGACAATTTTTCCTTCAAACAATTGAAGCTGGACAACTCCTTAATAATATGACACGAAATGTTGTTGTTTGAGTATGGTAGAGCCAAATATTTACCTAAGTCACCATACTTATCATTAAGAATTGAAGACGGATTTGCAAATGAATAATACTGAAGCATCCATTTCCCGCATAATGTCTTTGCGACAGGATTGGTTCCAGTATCATATACATTACATACAATGCCAAATTTCTTATTGTTGGCTGCGTATTCCAAAACAAATGCGATTTGAATACCATTCTCAAGAACAACATTTGCTTTATTCAATACCTCAAATACGGAACTGACTCTACCTTCATCTATTTTTGAACCAAACAAATTATTGGTAAATGATACAGGGACAAACTCCTCTATCCTCTCTTTTAAGGTGTCCACAAGTTTTGCCATGTTGTCTTCATTTGGCAAGAGCTTTGATAAGGGAAATGATTTTCCATTCACCTCTATCGTATGATCTAATTTAATGCCTGACAAGGCAGTTGTGGTAACGCCACATGTGATATGAATGATGTCGCGTAAATTCTCAAACAATTCTGCTCCTGGTTTTTCAATAGAACTAGCTAGTAGTAATGTTTGTACGTTAATATCACTTTTCTCCTTGCAGCTATTATCATAGAGATTTATTGCTGACAAGTGAGAAATATATAATGCCTTTACTTTACTTATAGAATCTTTATAGATAGGAAGAAGGACTTGTTCATGCTCTTTGACATCTCCGATAACTTCAAGAATTCTAATCAAAAGGTCGTCGTCTGTAACTACACCTCTCAATTTGGAATACTTTGCGAATTCGTCAGGCAACAAATATATGCTACTACAATTATCGTTGATAAAGTCTTTTAACACTTTATTGTTGGTATATGCAACCACAGAGCCTTTGGGTAGTGCAGTAAAGGTATTGTTGCCATCTTTCGTATCTATAGCATAGTTAGTAAAGAGTGTTTCGTCATTTGATGAACAATACTTAAGAATGGTTCTCACCTGTTCTTGGCTTAAAATCACACCCGAAAGAATAGTAAGATCCTCTAGTCTTTGACTCTTACATTTGAATGGAACTTGCTTTACAGCTATTGAAACCTCTACAGATGGTACACTTTTCCCAGTTAATATTTCTATTATCTCCGTAGCATCATCATTCTTCGAGAGTTTCTCATTCAAAATAACTTCCGAAAGGAAATGCATCTGCCCTTTAGAGAATACAAATCTTTTTCTAGTAACAGGGAATGCCCGTATCTCTTTAACTTGTTCGTGTTTAGCAACCGTATATGTCGTCAATGCCAGTTTGTACAAAGAGCATGCTCTTTCTTTACATTCTTTAACCTCTGCAACCAAAGACTCCCAATTATCAATAATAATACCTTCGTATTGGTCTTTCTCCTTCATCAAATAACGATCGATGACTCGAGGTCCTTTGCTATATTCATCTTCGCTAATAACAAATTGACCTGTGATATTATTATAGAGAGAACTATCAATATGGGTCAATTGACATAGTTGGACATTGTTGCCTTGTTGATTACAGAATATGCTCCAATCCGTCAGGCTGTCATGATCAATATTCCTCTTGGGAGTTGTGAAATGACTGAATAGTTGGTATTTCTCCGAAGCAGAAAGAGGACAATCTTTCTTTGATGACAGGCTCTTTATAATGTTAAACACATGAATAGAATAACCAATCATAGCTTCTTCGACCTTGACATGGAAAGGATGCAATGTTTCTTCTTCATCAGTAATTCTTATGCCAAGTTTTTCAACTAAATCCTCAATTCCAGCAATAACATCTGATTTTAATATTACTTCATTGGACTTTAGCAATTTGTTAAAACTAAATAGTCTGCCCATACATGTATATGCAGGAATATCCTCTATATAATCATTGAGATTTTTCTTGTTTCCCGGCATGTTGGCTATGTGAGCTAGCACCAAAGTCCTGGTATTGACAGGAAGACTACACCAAAAACGTAATAGTTTAAACCTATTATTAGTGGCTACTATCTGTTCTATCAGTTCACTCGTTTGTATGTGTTCTATTTCCGTAAAAATAGTTCTGTTGTTCAGTGGAGAGACATTGATTTTTTCATGAAGCATTCTTTTCTTTGTGCCAATAAAGTTACAATAAGCATCAGCACCTATTAAGTCTGCAAAACCAGATTCGTCAATGATAACCTCTTTTTGAGTTACGATATTTCCCCTGTCATTTATGATAAATGCTGTTTCAGTGAGTGCTTCTTTATATCCACGGTTAAACTGAGAAGCCAACCGGTCTATCTTACCTTCTTCTAATTCTTCTATAAAGAATGATTGGGGCAACAAAGAAAGATAGTCTGGATGAGATGAAGTCGCGATGGTTGCTATCCATGAAACTATGTTTTTACCAATATTGTAAAACAGATACTCGTTCCATACACTAACACGTTTTGCCTCTTGTCTATTTGACGACAATTCAAAATCTGCATTTATGAAAAATGGAAATAAATATCTTCGGTCTTCCATTGGAAGATAAGCGTATAAAGAAGGAGTCTTATCTGGAACAGGCATGACGCATCCCTGTTCATCAAGCATAAATGCATATGACAATGTCGTTGTATCTGTGGCAATTATGCGCTCAGGAATTGATGTTATTGGTATGGGCGAACCATCCACAATTTGGTACATTTTCCATTTTTCTCTATTGCCAACCATAGTACATTCCTTTACCAATGGAATACCACAGGTTTTGAAACTTTCGTTGTTTACCAGAATATCACTGCCTTCCTTTACAATATAAGACACTTCCTCTTCTGTGTCGGCGAAAGAGTTCTTAAGTCTTACAACATCAGTATTTATGTCTGATTGTTTTGCAATACTAAGTATATCCCACTTCTTATCTTCGAATTGAATTCTTTTGGTATTGCGCAAGAAAAGCATGAATCTTGGTTTCTGGATAATTCCTTTTATCAAATTTCGGTATTTATCCGATGTAGCGTCCATTTCCAGTGCAATGGCCACATTGCAATTGCGCATAAATGTGGTTCCATGTAACGCTTCTGGGCATTCTTCAACCCAGAACGGAAGAAGCTGCCATGGCAGATGGTCAACCTTTTCAAATTCATCTTCGTATTCTTGGTTCTCATCAAAGAAAATCTTGAGCTGTTCCTCCGTGTAAAGCGGATTAACATACTTATAAAAGGCTCTAAAGTTATTGAACAATTCTGCCTTTTTATCAAAGACAAAGAAAAATCCTCCAGTTCTAATATAGACTTTCTCAGAGTCGGTAAATACACTTTTAAAACCAATTCCTTTGTATCCTGTCTTTTTCCGATCAAGGCGTTTTGTGCTATTGGCAGTTGAAACAATTGACTTAAAATCTTGACGAGAGAAAGATAAGCCATCATGTGTAAATATTAGATAATTGTTTTGAATTTGAACCATTACTTTTACGCCTCGTTTTGATGAAGCATCATCGGCATTTTGCAATAGTTCATAAAACATTCTATCTCTATCTGTGTACATGTCGGCTCCTATTTCTTTTAGATAGCTGGCTGATTCTCGATTTGATTTTGGGGTTTTATTCTCCTTAAAACTTTTCTCAACTTGTTCTTTAAATGGATTTGAAAGTGCAATTGCTCCTCCTGCAAGTTGTGCAGAAAACATATATGGACGATGCTCTTTTTCTCGTTTTTCACGAGAAGCAACGTCTAATGTAAATATGTAGTACTTGCCATCTTCTAATCCATATGCGTACCGTGTTGGTATTAAAGCTGAGATATTTGCTCCTGTATATTTGTCAACAAACTGTATATTTTTATCCGTATCTGATGCCGGAATTATGTTATTTGCTATTGCTCCCGGAAATAGAAGATTCTGATTTGGATGTTTTATTGTCGTATAGCTTTGAAACTTTTGCAATGAATTTGTTCTCATGAATATTTAAAGTTGACAATAGTTCGTCTACATCCATTTCGAATAATTCCTTAGGATAGACCTTCTCAGATTGCCATTTAAGGTCAAAAAAGAATTTATGTTGATCGGAATATAGATATTTCACCTCTAAATCTTCATTTAGATAGACAAAATCAGAGGCATTAAGAACCTTTTCCCATGCCAAATCCTCACTCTTAATATAACCATAGATTGTATTCCCATTAAGAATGATTCGTAATGTAACAAGGTCTTTCTCAAGAAACACTACCTTACCTATTACGATTGTCTCATTTGGAATTAAATTTTCATCAACAATTTCTTTGACTCCTAACCATTTATTCTCTAGCATTCTTGATATGCTTACAAAAAACAACAATTTATCATTGTTGATTTCTGAAACTGCTACATCTATGTTTGAACCTTCTTCAATCTTATATTTAAATGGAATATCTTTAGAACGTAATAAAGCTGTTACTCCATTTGAAAACTCTACAATATAACCGGAATGTACAGCCTTTTTTACTAATCCATTTAATATTTTATTAATTTCAAGGCTAGTGATGAATTCTTTTCTAATCCTTTCTGTGTTAATCTTTTCTTGCTCTTTCAAAGCAATGAATTCCTGAGATTTAAGTAGTTTTTGACTCAATAGAAGAATAGAGTTCTCCGGGTCAACTTTTTGCACTGAGAATTCAATAGGATGATTAATGTCATAGTTATTGGGAGCACACATTTCTTCTTTATGCATGAACCCAATAATCCCCATAACATTAATTTGATAACCATTCTCTGTTATTCCTTTTATGATACCAGATAGTTTTTGACCTCTTTGCAGTTTTGAGATAATATTTTTTCGTTCAAATATTTTTTTTACGTAATCTTTATGAGAAACAACAGTGCTCCATCTGTCAGCACGTTGAACCATAACTTTTACGCACTTGCCTACGTGGGCTTCATAATCTTCAATGTCTTTATAAAGCTGACTTCCTGGAAGAAATACTTCTGAGTCTCCAATAGAACATATCCATCCTCCATTCGTTGTATGAAGAATTTTTGCAATAAAAAATTGTTGAATGTCTATTGCATGTGCAAATTTGTTGAGCACCATTATTAAATTAATTAAGCTTTATTTTCTTTTATTCTTTTAAACATTGTATCCAGTGTTAGCTTAAATCGTTTAAGCATTTCAACTTGGAATTTATAGTATTCCTGCGAGGTGCTTAGTTCATCAGCTGATCCCATGACCTCAACATATAAGTCTGCTCTAGATAATTGTCCATGATGTTGCTCGAAATAATCCATCTCATGGCCACCTCCAATTGAATGTCGTGCTATATCTACACACTTGCCGAATTTTCCATAAAGAAATTGTCCAAATTCGTCTCTGCTGCTCTTAAGCCTTTCGTAGAAATACTTATATAGCGCAGATGCAAAATCAGATAATTGATCCTTTGTATAGCAAGGCGTACGTAAATCATCCGCTAAAGAATCTCCGTCGATTACTGGTGTAAAGACGACTTTTTTCTTATAATTGATCCTTTGTTTGTTTATCAATTCTATGAGGTCAGTAATAGACTTCATCAAGCTGTATGTTTCAGGAATGCTTGGAGTCTTCTTGTCTGATAGTTCTCCAATAATAAAGTCCTTTAGGAAGCCAATAGGTAAATAATATAAATCTTTCGATTTAAGAGATATAATGCCTTTACTTTTGAGATTTTCAAAGTTATTGGAATAAGGAATTTTACGAGGTGCTATTGTTAGATCTTTTAATATAGAATATTCACCTGTATTAAGTGCTTTATTTGTAAGTTCTTGGAAATAACCTATGCATACAGTATAATCTGGAAGCTCTCTTTTTTTGTATATGTATGAACCTATTACGTTTTTACCATAGAATGGTACCCCACCTGATTTTTCGTATGCATATTCTTTGTTTTTGAGGAGTACTTCTCGCAATTCCGTATCGTCTACAAATTTACATTCATTCTCCCACATAGACATAAATGCATCTTTTGATAAAGGAGTTACATATTCATAGCCAGAAATCGTATTAGCTTCGCCAGAACCAGGAACCTCAGTTATTAGTTGAGCCCATGGTGTTGCACCTGTAAGCCAAAAACAGAAAGGTCGTGAGCCATTTGGTAATGTATCACTACTCATAGTTCTCAATTTCATAAATCCAGACGTTGAGTCTAGGGCAAATTTGAAGAGATATTCATACTCGTCAATCATGAATAGTATTGTTCTATCTAACAATTCAGAAAGCCAATATACCAGTCTTTGAAAAACGGATTGTATTCTAGTGCTTGAGAGAGATTCAAGCTTTTCGGCAATTTCTGTCCAATCATCACAGGGAGTAATCTCTACACTGCCGAATTTCTCAGGTTCTGTAAATAGTCCTTCATTATATAATGATTCAACTAATATACCTATCAAATGACGGTATACAGCATCTGTCCCTTTTATGTCAGATGTCTTTATATCTATATAAATGGGATAAACCGATATATCCTCCTTATTTTTCAATAGTGTGCAAATTGACTTTAATACACATGTTTTACCAAACCGTCTTGCACCAATAATATTGGTGTTTTGCTTTAATTTTGCCGCAACAATGAGATTATCAAGCAACTTTTCTCTGCCAAAAAGTTCTTGTGGATTGGATATATCCTTAACTTGAAAAGGTATAGTATTCATATTAATTTTAATTTGAGCGTATTATATTACATAATTGTACCAATCTCTACAGTTATATCAGGATGATGGATGCTCCACCATCTTCTAAATAAATCTACTGTTATTGTATAAACAGGAAGATCTTCATCTAAAGCATCCCTTAAGACTCCCTTCTTTGTCAATAGTTCAATTGAATATGCTAGTTTAGCTGTAAATGCAGAAACTTTTTGGGTAGCCCATAATTCCTGTAGTTCAACCATACTAACGCCACGTGGATGTTCCTTGTTTTCTCTATTAAAGTGAACGATGCTCGTTATCAAAACATTTACTTCTTTTGGATCAGCAGGACTAAACATGTTGTTTTGGAATACATTGTCAGGAAGAGTTTTGACTAATGAGCTTTCTGAAGGAGAAAATTCGCCAGTCAAAATTTTTATGACATGTTCTAATTCTGGGTAGCCTATTATTGACCTTTTATTCTCTACAGCGTAAAAACCACAATATTTACAAATCATTTGGACAAAGTATGGTACATCACCAGATAGACGATGTATATGATCTACGGCTTCCTTTGTAAAGACAAGTTTGTCTCCAAGTACTTGAATCAATTCCTCTGCTGAATGTTTGTCAATTTCACTGATTTGCTCTTTTTTACATCCAACCAATTGCCCTTGGATTCCATATTTTGGATCTTCAAGCAAGGCATCTACATCGTATGTTCCTGCATAGATGAAACCAGCTTTTGCCTCAAATGAAAATTGTCTCAAAGTATGCAAGAATGCAGGATTTACAACAGAATTATCCATCAAAACTTTGATGAAAGAAAACTCATCAACAAAGAATATCGGATAAATATGTCTCTTATGCAAGAAAGTCAATGCGTTGCTGAGTTCCTTTGCCCTAGGCCGTTCAGGCATATTTAATTCCTTATATCCTTCTGCTCCGATATAAGGCTCAAGGTACTCATTGAATTGATCAAACAACAAGTACTCCCACATGTCATGAGCATTTCCGAAACTGGAGGCTTGTGATAAGTCCCAATAGAAAGTTGCAATACAATACTGCTCCCCTGATATAGTTATTTGTTTTTTATCTAACGAGTTTCTGAGATATTTTAAGATTGAACTTTTTCCTGTTCTTGTTAACCCATATAATATATAAGGTTTGTCTCTTTCTATAGATGTATAATGCTTAATCAGCATGTCTAGGATCTGTTTTCTTCCCTTAAACATATGTTCTACAGGAATAGGACCATCGTTCCATGGAATATCCTCGTATTTCAAAGTTGATTCTGGTTCCTTTTCCAAAGTGAACTCAAATTCATTTGCGGCAAGTTCTTTCCCTTGATATATTGCTGTAATTGACATGAGCAATTTGATAGACTCAACACTATTCATTGATGGTGGTAACTTCATTGGAACTTCCAAATTATTGCCCGATGGAATTTCATTGCTGTATGTGTTTTTACCTTTAATTGAAGCTCCTGTTGCCAGATCAATAACATTGGGTATCATAATACATCCTTCTGCCGTACTCTCACCTTGATTTTTCACAAGAAGATTGACGACCTTAGAACCATCAATGTCTACAATATACGGAGGATCAGCTACAACTACCAATTGAGGCATAGTATCTACAATTTTCTTTTCAAGAGCATTTATTACAACTCTTTTCCACTTGTTTAACAACGGGAAAAAGAATGTTCGACCAAAATAAGTCGTATTTTGATTTATGAATAATAATTGTTCTTCTATTAATCGTTGAACCTGAATGAGAAGATTTGTTCGTTCTATTTGATTTCTGTTTGAATATGGCTTAAGTATTAAAAGGATCTTATCTACTTGAATTTTTGATTCTGTTTCAGTACTATTAAGCAAATCAAAGAATGCCTCAAGATGCTTCCAAAGGTCAATCAAAGAAGATAACAAATGAATATTTAACTCTTCTTTAATTATTTTGGAAAGAATTTCTGCGTATTCAGATAATCTTTTCTGCCTATAAGATAATGCTTGCTTCAGAAAACTTCCAGGAGGCAAGTTCGTATCAATATCACTGTGATTCTGCCTATTTATAATATCGTAAATTCCTTTCTGCTTTGAAATGTCTTTTAATGCCTTATTAAATTCGATTCTCCACTGAATTGCTTTAACTCTTTTTTCTCGTTTCCAAAGACTATTCCATGCATTTGAACTTGCGGCACCAACTTCAATTATTGTTTTCCATACAATCTCGCTTACTGCAACATTGGAGTTGTTTATACATGACAAAAAAATCTTGTTAAAATTGCCAGATAAGTCAACATCTTGATTATTTTCAAGATTCAAGATTGCTACGTTTAACTTGATGTAATTACACAAAATCATGCTTAGCATATTCGAGTTCGTGTTTGACAACAAGTTAAGTGATTCTATATAATAACTGCAAGCACTATCTTTGAGTCTCTTGAGATATAAAATATTTGAAGGATTAATTGATTTTATATCTTTGTTGAATTGATTAAAAAGGAAGTTTGCTTTATATACAGCATAAAAGGCAACAGCTTCCATGTAATTCGACAAATCATAGCTGCCAACAGGAAGTTCACTAAATGCTTTTGCTGCTTCTAGATAAATGGGGTATCTTTCACCTAAATCAGTTCCCTTATATGATTTTGCTTCTTCGAGAATAGCTTGTGCTATTGAAGGAGACGGTGATCCTCCATTAGATAAAATCAAATCATGATTAAATTTATGTTCCTTAATATCAATATCAATCATTTTGCTGATTGTTAATGCAGAATCATCTATTTCTAGCATTAATTCCTTGTCATCTTCATAATTTTCTGAGTTATAAACTGATGTACTTGAAATAGAAACGGAAAATAAGGAACCTGTTTTAATTTGATCTAGCAGTGTGGCAGCATATTTATTTTGTGGATTATATAGTAATGCCTTTTCAACAGATTTTCGAGCTTCACTTAAACCAGTCTTTTCCATTGCTTGCAAGCGTGCGAGTTCTGTGTATAAGTGACTTAAATTCTTTGGCTCGCCACCTACAGATTCTATAAACTCAACAAGAGAAGTATATGCTAATTGGGCATTTCTGTAGTCTCTAATAGAAGAATATGCTTGTGCCTTTCTAAGGAGCAAGCTGCTTTTGTATTTGTTATCTACAGAATACTGCTCTAAAATTTCGTCTATAGTAGAAATGGCGATTGTGTGCTCTCCATTTCTAATTAATTCATTTAATTTTCTTTCAATTTCCTTATATCCCTTAGGAATCTTAGTCGCAGACTTAATACTTTCTTGTTTTTCTTTAATAAAAGCGTTAACACATTTCATTGTCTGAATCAATTTGCCAATCTTCCAAAGTACCTTTTGTCCCAGGGATTGAGATCGCAAAAAATAACAAAGAGACTTTGCCTGATGATAATGTCCTTCGTTAATCGCTTGTTTTAGAATATCCACATAACCGATAAGCGTATTTGGGGACAATGTTAGATATACACCTTTAACTTCAATATGTGGAGTTTTGTGATAATATATGACAACTGGCAAACTGTCACCTATGGAAAAGTGTAGAAGATCTTGCATTAATGAGGTCTCAATTATAGTATAAGTATTGACAGACAATTTTGGTTGTTCTTCTGTACTTACACGAAATGAGCGTTGAAGTACTTCATTCACATTTGCATTTGAGGCAACAATTGTTTTTTTTTCAGATGACGTAAGTGATTTTTGAATTTCAGAAACGATAGAAATTAAACTATTCCTGTCGATTTGCTCCCAACTAGAGTCATATTTGCCGATTGTGACAAATTGTTGTTTCGACTCGGATGCTTGTTCGTCTTTTGGGTTAGAAGTGTCAGGGACACCACTTACTGTATCATTTGTGGTAGAGTCCTTCGATGCTTTACTTTCTTTGCTTGAGTTATTTGCATCAAAGGCATTTAATTTCAAGTCAGTAATGTCCTCATCTTTGCAAAAAACGACTGTGCCATTAGTCTTTCTAATGGCTATCAAGGAAGACGAAATTTTCATTATTTCACCTTCTAAATTTTGCTCTTTTGTAGTGATATTGATAATATCTCCTACTTTAGCTATATCTAAAATGAAATCTAAATACATACTACTTGTTTTCTATTCTAGCCAAAGTCCATCCATAACAAGAATTGCATATTTTGGAATTCGGGTTGTTGATATCGATAGCATATTTTTTTGAAGTTTTACTTTTACCACAAATGCTGCATGTAAAAGACTCTACTTTGTCATTTTTGATCAAAGTCATTCCACATCTAACCTTTGGCTTTGATTGTGAGACTTTTTCTGTAGCGACTTTAGTATCTGCAGGAAGGATTTCTATATTTGTAATATCATTATCCTTTTTAACAATAACAGTTCCATCTTTTTGTTGAATTGCTATAAGGTCATTTGACAATTTTACAATTACACCTTCTATAGTTTCTAAACATGTCGTAATTACAACTTTACTACCGACTTTCGCTATATCACTAATAAATTCTAAATACATAGTTATTCGTATTAAAATGATGATTCGCTATACCTTCTTATCTCCATGAATGTGATAACAGAAGTATCCGTCTTTAGGGTATCTCCATCAACTACGCTATAATATGGGATATTAATTACTAGTTCTGCTCCCAACCATACGTTATTCCACAATGGTTCTACCGTCTTACCTGTTGCCAATTGACATAGCCGAAGTGTGTATGGGGATGTGCCTTATTTTTTGTCCTGCGTGTAAGCCATGTTTTGAAGCCAAAGTGGTTATAGGAAGAGTTTGTCGGTTGCAGAGTTTAGATACACCAAGTCGATAATGAAACGCTTCTCGTCCATATTTATTCAACAAAATGTAGAGATAGATATCAGGAAACTGATCTGGTAACGTTTTGTCTTGCAGACAATCCACACAAGAAGTATCTGCAATAGTTTCCTTTACATCTTGAAATAGTTCATCGAAGACCAAATGCTCAGGAAGTTCAAATCCATGATACTGTTCGGATTTCATAAAGAAATCCATTGCTTCTTTTGAATCAAGATATAATATATTTTTTACCATAATTTTACTAATTACTCTTCAAATTTCATCATTGCGCCTTTTGGTATAAATGCTGTAGCAACCATACAGCCTCCAAACAATTCCAATACCACACGTTGCTGCCCAGCAATACGTGCCACTCTGCCTTGAATGCCCTCAAAATCACCTTCGGTAACAACGACTCGGTCACCTAACTTATATTGAATGTTGCTGGAATTGACAAGAATGACATGAGAGTTTCTGATGGATGTCAGCCTAATGAAATTGTTCATGGCTTCATCTGGAATGACCAGCGGAGGATTGAGATTAGGGCTATCTTGACGGTATGAGGTATGGTCGAAATAGAAACTAAGTAGAGGGCGTTCCTCATTGGAGTTTACCTTTTTATCACGAAGCAAAGTTACAATCTGTTCAATGGTTGTATGGACAAAGAAAAAAGAGGGAAGAAGAGGCTCAGTGATGATACGTTTCTTACCCTGCTTGGTTGTTTGCTTGTAGTGCATTGGTACATAACAATCAATGTTGCGAGCATCAACGAATTCTTTTGCTTTCAGTATGCGACCGTATGATACGCGAAGCACAAACCATCGCGTCTTTTCCGTAGGTACATTCTCTACCGACACCCCATCCGTATCTTCTTGGATGGAGGGCGTACAAGAGGTAAGTCTTGCACTTGGACACGATGATCCTGTGTCGGTAGGCTGCCCATTATACAATGAAGCGTCAGCCGTTGGAGGCTGTTTGGTGTTATCTTCCAATGCTATTGCTCAGAGGTTAGATTAAACCAATAGACTTTCTTTTGATAGAATTGTCAATTATTGACCACAAAAGTAGGAAAACTTATTCAGACGAAAGAATAAATAATTGGAAATCTTTATTTTTTGCAACACATTTCTGTAATTTGAGGTGATTTGTGGTAATTAACGCTACAAATCGCCTCAAATTGTAGCTATCTGGAGAAACCTTGTGACTCCTTTTTTGAAGGTGCTCCTAACCCCAACTTCTGTTTTCCATCCCAGTTAGTAAGTTGGTCAGCACAACCGTTGGAGCCACCGAGTGAAACGTATGTATCTGCGCTGCACGACATGTAATCAATGAACGAAAGGAAGTTCTGAATGATGGGCTCGGTATAAACAACCTCATCGGTAGCAAAGAGTTTTGTCCAGTGGGCGACACATTCTCTCCTATAGTTGCCACAACCATTCCAATCCATGCTCGCGAGAAATCTTTCAACGGCAAACTTTGCTCCTTGTGGAGAACGAAGCGCAATATTAGATTTTGTGGCAGTAGCCATAATACCATAATAGATTACTTTGGCTTCTTTCTCATCGAAATCTATTCTGCTTGATTGCGAAAAGGCTTTGAGATGTTTATGACCTTCACTAATGAATCGGTCAAGTACTCCTTGGTGTCTGTCTTGTCTTGCCTGTTCCTCACGTTTTGCCTCCGCTTCTTGTACCTTGCGTTCTTCTACACGTTTAACAGCTTCTATTATTTCTGGCTGCTTTGACAAGTCGTTCCATTGAAGTACCAAGATTTTGTATTTCTCCCATAGAGTATTGTAATCAGTCTTGAGTTTTGTAATGTCCTCATTTTTTGAGGCTAATTGGTTATTGAGACTTTTAATAACGGCATCCTTTTGAGCGGTTACTCGTCTGACTGCGTTCTCGTCAAGTTGCGATATGCGTTGCTTTACCTCCGTATTTTCTACCTTTAGCGTATCATTCTCATTCCACAATGTTTTGTTATCTACAACCAGTTTGTTGAGTTTCTGCATATAGTAAGTGTAAGTCTTGTTGACAGATGCTCGTATACCATTATTTTGCTTGTCACGTTCAGCGTTGATGGCAGCGATAAGAGCCTTGATAGCATCATTGATGTTTATTGTCCGTTCCTCTCGCCAAGTCTTCTGTCCGATAAGTGCAGGAATAGGAATGGCAAGTTCTTTCTTAATGGCATCCATTGCCTCTTGAACCGGTGTCTTGATGTTGAGAAGAGGGAATGTGAGCTCTTGCTTGTCAATAGTGGCAAGCACAGCGTATTTTTCCACCTTGTCAAGAGCAGCTTTCGCCTGTCGCTCGGCTTCAAGAACGATTTTGTTCTTATGCCTTCGTCCGCGTTTCTCTTCCTCGGACAATTCATTGTAAGGGATGCCGCGTGCAAGACCATACTTGCAGCCAACCTCATTGTGATAGTCGGTGTGGAGTTGTGAAAGATATTCCGACTTCGCTTTTCTCGTCTCTCCCCACACCTTGGCATAAGACACACGCTCAACAAAGTCCTTTGAAGCAGTCTGCTTGGTGTAGTTGTCTCGCTCCTCTTTGGGTAATGTTTTCCATTCCTTAGTTGAAAGCACTATGTTAGGATTGTTTTTGTTGATATACTTGCTTCCTATGCGTCCACGCTTCTTGACTTTCTCCACAGGAATAGTCTGCACATGGGCGGGCATGGATGCTTGTTTCGTCACAATGGACTGCGAAACTGATAATATTCTCCTCGCCCCATTTGCGACAGACAAAGTCGTAGGTGTCCTTTGCCCATTGGATGATATCTTGTTGCAAGACGATGTGGCTATGGTCTGCATCAGGATTGGCAGTGTCTATCCTTTGGTTGCCAAAGGCGAGGTTGTACAGTACGTCGTGGTCGCCACTGAATATCATGCCGACGGTGCAGTTCGGACTGTTCTTTGATACTTGGTCTGGATGCCTGGCATCCATATAAGGTTTGAATCCTAACTCGTCAAGACGCATCTGGACACGCTCATGCAAGGGAATGAGATTGGAACCGAGCGGAATGACCTTTCCTCCCTTGACAATCTCAAAGTTGAGGTTCTTGCGTGAGAAGTTATAATGGTTGTTCTTATCCTTGTCGGCATTCTTCAACCGATATACATTCTCGTCCCAACCTCTGCGTTCCGCCTCGTTACCCACTTGGGCGGAGAATGATTTCTTGTCTTTGCCGACATGAATAGCGGCACGTGGTATATTGCTTTGCATATTTTATTTCTGTCTTGTTGTACATTGTAAAAGGTGTAACTCGGTATAATGGCATCTGGTCTCGGGCGGAGCCTGAGCATAATAGAAGGACTTTTTAAGTGAACAGTGTCAGCAGGTGAATCTAAAAGTCCCTATTATGTTTCATGGACTTTTGCAAAAAGTCGTACACCATACCAGATACCTCAGTTCCTTTTCAACCACCATTACTGTCCGCCCGATAGGTCGGATTCCTATAGACAATTTTTGTCATCATCTCGTTGAGTCGGTCGGCAATGCGGTCGCCATATCGCTGACGGATGTCTTTGGGTTCAAGGTTTGTAGTAAATGCAGTGAATAGTTGTGCGTCATACCGTATAGTCAAGAGTTCCTTAATTGGACACATAATGTTACCATAGTCTTGCACTTCGGCTGGTTCAGTTCCTACGTCATCGATTCCCAACATGTCAGTTTGCGCCAGTTTGCAAAATTTGGTGTAATCTGTCCTGCGAAGTTGTGCAATCTGCATGGCATTGGCTATGGTGAAATCATAGTAGTTGTCAGAGCTATGCCCCGCATTAGGCGATAGATTTGGTTTGAGGATATCCAATCGTCTGACAATATTCTGCAATGCTTTGAGCATGGTTGTCTTTCCATTGCCACATCCGCCACACAGAACGATGCCGAACTTTGCAGTGTTTGCCGTCAAGCACTTGGCTACTTGCCTAAGTTGATCTTCAATGAAGTCGTTGTAGATGAAATCACGATAGCGGTATTGCACTTCCGCAATATTTGCCGCTAAGAGATACTCGTATGCCTGCTCCTCCGACATAGGCAATCTAAAATGCTTCGTCGTAATCCGCCCCATCTGCAGGGACTGGACAAGCCCTGCGATTCTCTTTTTGCTTACTGAATCCATTTTTACTTTCTTTTTTACTGTTGAAATTTTCACTCGACTTTCTTATAAAAAGTTCTTTGTCTTTATCTTTTATATGTGTCAAGTCATGTGTCAAGTTATCCGTCAAACCTTCTGTCAAGTCATCAGTCCATTCAAGCATTGTATATTTGGACGGTAGATGACGAGACTTACCTTCAGAGAAGGTGATAAGTCTACGCTCTGCAAGATGCTTTCGTGCCGTAATTAATGTCTGCCTTGATATACGTAAATCTTCGCTAATTCTTGTGCTGGAACATGCAAAAGGCATTTTCCAAAAACGTTTGTTGCATTCGTTCACAAGATAGGCATACAGTGCAATTTCACTTGCTGGCATTGGTGACAACAAAGCAGAACGCCAAAGCTGGTTCATGTAGTCGATATAAGTCATACGTTCTCTGTTCTTTCGTTATCACTTGCAATAGGCAATGTCTTGTCCACTTTGCTTTTCCGTTTGCAATAGCCAGCAACGGTCTCGTTGAGAGTTCGGGCGTGGGTAATGGCTTTGACTGCCGAAGCAGGGTACATATTCTTATTGCCGAATTTGATGTGCTGCAAATAGCCTGTGCGATGCCACTGCCATAAGGTGGCAGGGCAGACGTTGAAAATCTTGCAGACTTCATCCGTAGTAAGGAAAGTCTCCTCTGGTTCATCCTTGCTCACGGATGCTATGTTCTCTTCCCACAGCTTGCGAGATTGCGCCAACAGCATCTCGGCAAAGTGATGAAGGTCTTCGGGAGTGACGGTCAATGCGACATTGGCTCCCATTTTTGTCAATGACATGATGTCAATCATATTTATTATCTTGATATGTGGTTCTACATACGCTGTTTTGCTCGTAAATCAGGGTGCATCTCTTCGTAGCGCGACAAAAAGAAAGCACCGTCAATCCGCTGGTTTGTCGGATTGACGGTGCAAAAGTACATGGTTTTAAATGGGGATTGAAGAGAATTGAATAGGCATCAGAATGTGACTACTTTTGACTACTCTTTGTTAATGGTTTTAACTTGATTACATCAAAAATCCTTGGCTGAATGCGGCTTCGCACTCAACCAAGGATGAATGTTTACAGCATAATGTCAGCCACGAAGTATGCTGCGGAAATATGCTATTATAATGGAAAGGAAGTTTTTGCGACCCAACTTGCGGTTGTGGAATATCACTATGTCATCTTTATCCAACGTATAGCCAATAGCATTGCGCAAAGCCTTTCTGTGGTACTTGATTATCTCTTCGGCTTGCTTCTTGATTGCAT
>ERZ773243.1558-NODE-1558-length-24111-cov-53.025732_pt1 | contig 24111 bp, 19 predicted proteins | sample MGYA00580520_ERZ773243 | MGnify/ENA primary metagenome ERZ773243 (study PRJEB29015, sample SAMEA2737747) | human gut metagenome | biome: human gut; feature: human-associated habitat; material: faeces | place: China | collected 2012 ... | reverse complement strand
TCAGTTTAAAAACTTATCGAATAGATATGAGTAAGATTCTAATCATTGATGATGAAGTGCAAATCCGTACTCTTCTGACGCGTATGATGGAGTTGGAGGGGTATGATGTCTGTCAGGCCGGTGATTGTAGGGCTGCCCTGAAACAACTGGAACTCCAAAATCCTGATGTTGCTTTGTGCGATGTATTTCTGCCCGATGGAAATGGGGTGGACTTGGTGTTGGCTATCAAGAAGGCGGCACCCAATGTGGAAGTCATTCTGCTGACAGCGCATGGCAATATCCCCGATGGAGTACAAGCCATCAAGAACGGTGCTTTCGACTATATCACCAAGGGAGACGATAATAACAAGATTATTCCTCTGATAAGCCGTGCCGTAGAGAAAGCGCGTATGAATGTACGGTTGGAAAAACTGGAGAAGAAGGTGGGGCAGACGTACTCTTTTGATTCTATCCTGGGAGAATCCAAAGTTCTGAAGGATGCCGTTTCATTAGCTCAGAAGGTGTCGGGAACTGATGTTCCTGTACTGTTGACTGGAGAAACGGGCACGGGTAAGGAGGTATTTGCCCAGGCCATCCATTACAGTAGTAAGCGTGCACGGCAGAATTTTGTAGCGGTTAACTGTTCTTCGTTCAGCAAGGAGTTGCTGGAAAGTGAAATGTTCGGTCATAAAGCCGGTTCGTTTACCGGTGCATTGAAGGATAAGAAGGGACTGTTCGAGGAAGCGAACAATGGGACTATTTTTTTGGATGAAATCGGTGAGATGGCGTTTGAACTGCAAGCCAAGTTGTTGCGTATTCTTGAAACCGGTGAGTATATTAAGATAGGTGATACGAAACCTACCCGTGTCAATGTCCGCATCATTGCCGCTACGAACCGCAACTTGTCCCAGGAAATTGTTGCCGGACGTTTCCGTGAGGATTTGTTTTATAGATTAAGCGTATTTCAGATACATCTGCCGCCATTGCGCGAACGTGCAGGTGATATCCGGCTGTTGGCGAAGGCCTTTATAAAGAGTTTTGCTGAACAGCTGGCGCGTCCGGTGGTTGAAATAGCTCCCGCATTTCTTGAAGCATTGGACTCCCAACCGTGGAAGGGAAATATCCGTGAATTACGTAATGTGATAGAACGTAGTATGATTGTTTGCGAGAGCGGACATCTGGACATTGCTGATTTGCCGTTTGATATTCAGAATGCCCATTATGAACACTCCAATGATTCAAGTCCCGGCAGTTTTGAACTTTCAGCTATGGAACGCCGGCATATTGCCCGTGTACTGGAGTATACAAAGGGGAATAAGACAGAAGCAGCCCGGTTATTGAAAATAGGTTTGACGACGTTGTATCGGAAGATTGAGGAATACAAGATCTCAGAACGCCTTCTATAATAGGGGGCTCAGTATACGACTGAGGTACCTTCGATATAGGACTGTGGCAAGATTATTTTTGAAACAGTCTTAGAAGCAGAAAGTGCCTATGGACTAAAACATATCAAAACAGGTTGCACCTTTTCAAAATGAAAAGGTGCAACCTGTTTCTTTTTATACTTATGTAGTTTGTATTTTGTTGATAATTAATGATGTATGTCATGCGCGCTCTTTTTGGCACATATTTGGCATATTCCCGGCAGACAAAAATATGTAGTAACATTTTAAAAGGTAAAAACATGGGAATAACAGTATCATTTATTTTTTGCCTATTGAGCGGCTTGTTCGCCTTTTGGCTTTTCTGGAAATGTGTAGATTGGTTTGAGAAGATTTAAAAGAGAGAATTATGTACACAGCTTTATTTGTATTAGGTATTGTAATGTTCGGGTATCTGACTTATGTGCTGATAAGACCCGAAAAGTTTTAATGAATGGAGAGTGGAGAAATGAACACTGAAATTTTAGGTGTAGCCTTGCAGATTGTTCTGCTGATTGTGATATCCTATCCTCTGGGAAAGTATATTGCCAAGGTTTACAAAGGCGAAAAGACATGGTCGGATTTCATGAAGCCGGTCGAGAGATTGATTTATAAAGTGGCCGGAGTCAATCCGGAGGAAGAGATGAACTGGAAACAGTTCTTGAAAGCCCTGCTGATTCTGAATGCCTTTTGGTTTGTATGGGGCATGGTGCTACTCTGTACACAGCAGTGGTTGCCGTTAAATCCGGATGGAAACGCTAACCAGACACCGGATCTGGCATTCAATACATGTATCAGTTTTATGGTGAACTGTAATTTGCAGCATTATTCCGGTGAAAGCGGACTGACATATTTTACACAGTTGTTCGTTATTATGTTGTTCCAATTCATTACCGCCGCTACCGGTATGGCAGCTATGGCAGGTATCATGAAGGGTATGGCTGCTAAATCGACGAAGACTATCGGTAACTTTTGGAAGTTCTTGGTTTTGAGCTGTACACGTGTATTATTACCGCTTTCGTTGATTGTGGGCTTCATCCTCATTCTACAAGGTACTCCGATGGGATTTGATGGTAAGCTGGAAGTTCAGACGATGGAAGGGCAAACCCAGTTGGTTTCACAAGGTCCTACGGCAGCCATTGTTCCTATCAAGCAATTGGGTACGAACGGTGGCGGTTACTTTGGATGTAACTCTTCACATCCGTTGGAAAATCCTACTTACCTGACGGACATTGCAGAATGCTGGTCTATCTTGATTATCCCTATGGCAATGGTCCTTGCACTTGGTTTTTACACCAGACGCAGAAAGATGGCCTACTCTATCTACGGCGTAATGCTTTTTGCTTTTCTTGTCGGTGTTTGCATCAACGTTTCGCAGGAGATGGGAGGTAATCTGCGCATTGATGAGATGGGAATTGCCCAAGACAATGGAGCAATGGAAGGTAAGGAAGTCCGTTTAGGGTCTGCTGCTACTGCTCTTTGGAGTATTGTGACTACAGTTACTTCCAATGGCTCTGTAAATGGTATGCATGATTCAACGATGCCTCTTTCCGGTATGATGGAAATGCTGAACATGCAGATTAATACGTGGTTTGGAGGTGTGGGTGTAGGTTTCATGAACTATTATACATTCATCATTATCGCCGTATTCATCAGTGGACTGATGGTGGGACGTACTCCGGAATTCCTCGGTAAGAAGGTAGAGGCGCGTGAAATGAAGATTGCTACCATTGTGGCACTGCTTCATCCGCTTATCATCTTGGGCGGTGTGGCACTTTCTTGCTTTTTGTTCGCTCATTATCCTGAATTTGTGGCAGGTGAAGGCGGCTGGTTGAATAATCCCAGTTTCCACGGACTGAGTGAGCAGCTTTATGAATATACTTCGGCTGCGGCCAATAATGGTTCTGGCTTCGAAGGATTGGGCGACAATACTTACTTCTGGAACTATACTACCGGCTGGACGCTGATTTTAGGACGTTTCTTGCCTATCGTAGGTCAGGTAGCCATTGCTGGTCTGTTGGCCGGAAAGAAATATGTTCCGGAGAGTGCCGGTACGCTGAAGACGGATACAGTAACTTTCGGTGTGATGACTTTTGCCGTTATCTTTATTGTGGCTGCCTTGTCATTCTTCCCGGCACATGCATTGAGTACGATTGCTGAACATTTCAGTTTGTAATAGTAGTTTGTAAAAAGTAATTTCATAGGTATGAAAGATAATAAATCAGCTTCTCTGTTTCAGAAGGAGCAAGTAATGGAAAGTTTGAAGCAATCATTCGTGAAGCTGAATCCACGGGTGATGATAAAGAATCCGATTATGTTTACGGTGGAAGTCGTAACGGTTGTCATGCTGATTGTCTGTTTCCTTTCATTAGGTACTTCGGAATATGGAGCGTTCGGATATAATTTCTTGGTATTCATCATCTTGTTTGTGACGTTGCTGTTTGCTAATTTTGCTGAAGCCATTGCTGAAGCGCGTGGTAAGGCCCAAGCTGACAGCTTGCGTAAAACCCGTGAAGAGACTCCGGCTAAAGTGCTGGTTGACGGTAAGATCCATACCGTTAGCAGTTCACGTTTGAAGAAAGGTGACTATTTTATTTGTGAAGCGGGAGATACGATTCCTGCCGACGGTGAGATTGTGGAAGGTTTGGCTTCCATTGATGAAAGTGCCATTACCGGTGAATCTGCTCCGGTAATCCGTGAGGCCGGTGGTGACAAGAGTTCCGTAACTGGTGGTACAAAAGTTCTTTCTGATAAAATCAAGGTACTGGTGACGCAGCAACCGGGTGAGAGCTTTCTTGACAAGATGATTGCTTTGGTAGAAGGCGCTACTCGCCAGAAGACTCCGAACGAGATAGCATTGACTATTCTTCTGGCCGGTTTCACCTTGGTATTCGTCATTGTATGTGTGACGTTGATTCCTATGGCCGACTATACGAATATCGACCATCCGGGAACTTATATCTCCATTGCAGCCATCATTTCTTTGTTTGTCTGCTTGATACCGACTACTATCGGCGGACTGCTTTCTGCCATCGGCATTGCGGGGATGGACCGTGCTTTGCGCGCTAATGTAATCACAAAATCCGGTAAGGCAGTAGAAACAGCCGGTGATATCGATACCTTGTTGCTTGACAAGACCGGCACCATTACAATCGGTAACCGTAAAGCCACCAAGTTTCATTCGGCTTCGGGTGTTGACGAGAATTTGTTCGTAGAGGCTTGCTTGTTGTCCTCACTTTCTGACGAGACTCCGGAGGGTAAGTCTATCATTGAACTGGGACGTGAAAACGGTCATCGTATGCGTGATTTGAATACTACCGGTGCTCATATGATTAAGTTTACAGCCGAAACAAAATGTTCGGGTGTGGATTTGCAGGATGGTACTCAGATACGTAAAGGCGCATTCGACGCTATTCGCAAGATTGTGGAAAATGCCGGAAACAAGTTCCCGAAAGAGATTGAAGAGGTGATTGCTGTAATTACCAGCAACGGTGGAACTCCGCTGGTGGTATGTGTCAATCAGAAAGTTACTGGGGTAATTGAGTTGCAGGATATTATCAAACCGGGCATTCAAGAACGTTTTGAGCGTCTTCGCAGGATGGGTGTGAAAACTGTGATGGTGACCGGTGACAACCCTTTGACAGCCAAATATATTGCAGAGAAAGCTGGAGTAGATGATTTCATTGCTGAAGCCAAGCCGGAAGACAAGATGGAATATATCAAAAAAGAACAGCAGGCCGGTAAGCTGGTGGCTATGATGGGTGACGGTACAAACGACGCTCCCGCCCTTGCACAAGCTAATGTGGGTGTGGCAATGAACAGCGGTACGCAGGCAGCCAAAGAAGCTGGTAACATGGTGGACCTTGACAACGATCCGACGAAGCTGATTGAAATTGTGGAGATTGGCAAACAGTTGTTAATGACACGCGGTACGTTGACTACCTTCTCCATTGCGAACGACGTTGCCAAGTACTTTGCTATTATCCCTGCTTTGTTTATGGTAGCCATCCCTCAGTTGGCTCCTCTGAACATTATGGGACTGCATAGCCCTGAAACGGCCATTCTCTCGGCTGTCATATTCAACGCTATCATTATTCCTATCTTGATTCCGTTGGCTTTGAAAGGTGTTCAGTATAAGCCGATCGGTGCCAGTGCGCTACTTCGTCGCAATCTGTTGATTTATGGTGTGGGTGGCGTCATTGCTCCGTTTGTCGGCATCAAACTGATAGATATGATAGTTAGTCTGTTTTTTTAAAACTTGGATAAAATGAAAACTCTTTGGAAATCATTTAAAATAACAATTGCATTTTGCATATTTTTCTCTCTGTTCTATATCCTTGTCTTGTGGATATTTGCACAGTTCGCCGGTCCCAACAAGGGAAATGCAGAGGTGGCAACACTCAATGGTAAAGTGGTAGGTGCAGCCAATGTAGGCCAGATGTTTACGCAAGATATTTATTTCTGGGGACGCCCATCTGCGGGTGATTATACAGCCGATGCTTCAGGTGGTAGTAACAAAGGACCTACGAACGATGAATACCTGGCAGAAGTGGAAGCCCGTATCGATACTTTTCTGGTACATCATCCTTATCTGAGCCGCAAGGATGTGCCTGCTGAAATGGTAACCGCCAGTGGTTCCGGTCTAGACCCACATATCACACCTGCTTGTGCTTATGTACAAGTGAAGCGTGTGGCTCAGGCACGTGGCATGAACGAGGCTGAAGTGAAAGCCATTGTAGACAAGAACATCAGCAAACCCTTTTTGGGGGTGTTTGGTACGGAAACTGTCAATGTGCTGGAACTGAACATTGCATTAGAAGAAGCCGATCAGAATAAATAATTTTTTAGTTGTGTTTGTCATGTGTTATGGGCAGGAGCGGAAGTATTTCTGTTCAGGCAGCGAAAGACTGTCATTTTACAGGGGGAGCCGAAACTTCCTTCCTGCCTTTCAACGATTGATTAGTAATGGTAAATAAATAGTTGGATATGAAAAGTTTAAAAATATCAATTCTAGTTTTTGCGAGTATGGTAGCTGCTTGTTTTATGGGAACCGGCAAAGTGCAAGCTCAGGAATTTACAATACAAGGTGATTTAGTCAGTTCTTATGTTTGGCGCGGCTTTTACCAGACGGGAGTCAGTTTTCAGCCCACTTTGGGTTTTGGGGTCGGTGATTTTTCTTTGACGGCATGGGGCTCTACCGATTTTGACGGAGTTTCTTCAGGAGAAGGGGCTGCGGCTAAGGAGATTGATTTGACGGCTGCCTATGCTTTGGGAGAATCAGGTCTAACTTTTTCTGTTGCCAGCTTGTGGTGGGGCGGACAAGGAGCAAGAAAGTATTTTAATTTTAAGAGCCACGAAACAGCTCATCACTTTGAAGCGGGATTAGCCTATACATTGCCGGTTGAAAAGTTTCCTTTGTCAATCGCTTGGTACACTATGTTTGCCGGAGCTGACAAAGATGACAAAGGCAGGCAGAATTATTCTTCGTATGTTGAACTCAACTATCCGTTCAGTGTTAAGTCTGTAGATTTGAACCTGACTTGCGGATTTCTGCCTTATGAAGCTGGGGTAGGAGTATATGGCGTTCCTAACAGCGGGTTTGCCGTAACCAATGTGGCACTGAAAGGTATTACGGAAATCAAGATTACTGACAATTTCTCAATACCTGTATTTGCACAAGCCATTTGGAACCCTCGTATGGAAGATGCACATCTGGTATTCGGCTTTACTTTAAGGCCATGATTTATTTAGATATAACTTTAGAACTCATGAATTAGTGTTGGATGCCCGTGGCGGTCGTGATGATCGTTACGGGTTATATGGCATATATAGGACAAGTAAAAAAACAGAAGAAATGAGTAGGGAAGAAAGCGTACAGCATTTTCTTGATTTGATTAAAAAGTCGCGGCGTGGCAAGTTCAAAGTCTACATCGGCATGATTGCCGGTGTAGGTAAATCTTATCGTATGCTTCAGGAAGCACACGAGTTACTTGACAACGGAGTAGATGTGAAGATAGGCTATATAGAGACACACGGGCGTGCCGGTACGGATGCCATGTTGGAAGGATTGCCCGTTGTTCCTCGTCGTAAGATATTCTATAAAGGGAAAGAGCTGGAAGAAATGGATTTGGATGCCGTTATCCAGATACACCCTGAGATAGTAGTGGTGGATGAACTGGCACATACCAATGTGGAAGGTAGCCGGAATGAGAAACGCTGGCAGGATGTGATGGATTTGCTTGATGAGGGTATCAATGTGATTTCCGCCGTTAACATCCAGCACATTGAGAGTGTCAATGAAGAAGTGCAGGGCATTTCGGGTATTGAGGTGAAGGAACGTATTCCCGATAGCGTTTTGCAAGAGGCAGATGAGGTGGTGAATATTGACTTGACTGCGGAAGAATTGATAGCCCGTCTGAAAGCTGGAAAAATTTACAAACCGGAAAAGGTCCCTACTGCCTTGAACAATTTCTTCAAAACGGAAAATATTCTCCAATTACGTGAACTGGCTTTGAAAGAGGTGGCTTTACGGGTGGAAAAGAAGGTGGAGAATGAGGTGGTTACCAGTGTGGGAGTCCGTCATGAGAAGTTTCTGGCATGTATCAGCAGCAACGAGAAAACACCACGACGCATTATTCGTAAAGCTGCACGTTTGGCAACCCGCTACAATACTTCGTTTGTCGCCCTTTATGTACAGACTCCCAGAGAAAGTACTGACCGTATCGGTCTGGCAAATCAAAGGTATTTGTTGAACCACTTCAAATTGGTGACTGAACTGGGGGGGGAGGTTGTTCAGGTACAATCGTCGGATGTGTTGGGAAGCATTGTGGATACTTGTAGGGAGAAACAGATAACAACTGTCTGCATGGGAAGTCCGTCACTTTCTTTTCCGAAATCATTGTTTATGATATTGAAATACCGAAAATTTGTGCGTGATTTGGCACAAGTAAACATAGATTTGATTATACTTGCATAATATTAATTCTTAGGAACATTATGAATATTCGTACAAAATTGATACTCAGCGTAGGGGTGTTGGCTGGAATGATTATTTTGCTAGTTGCTCTTTCTGTGGTGAATCTACAGATACTGACGGCTACGGAGCCGGATAGTCCTGCTGCTGTACCGGGATTGCAACGTGCATTGCTCTGGATTTCTGTGATAGGTGGGGTGTGTATTTTTGCCAGTATCATATTATTGGTATGGCTTCCCCGTTCCATCAGCAAACCTATTCAAGAACTGACACGTGGGATTCTTGAAATAGCGAACCATAATTATGAGAAACGTCTGGATATGAGTGGACACGAAGAGTTTCGTGAAGTGGCTGATGGTTTTAATCGGATGGCGGAACGACTGACGGAGTATCGCGCCAGTACGCTGAACGACATACTTTCTGCTAAGAAATTTCTAGAAGCTATTGTGAATAGTATTGATGAACCTATTATTGGCTTGAACCGTAATAGGGAAATTCTCTTTATCAATAATGAGGCTTTAACTGTGCTGAATTTAAAACGGGAAGAGGTAATTCGCCGTTCGGCTGAGGAGCTTTCTTTGAAGAATGATTTGCTTCGCCGTTTAGTTCGTGAATTGGTAACTCCGGGTGAAAAGAAAGAACCGTTGAAAATTTATGCAGACAATAAGGAGAGTTATTTTAAAGCTTCTTACATTACCATTATAAATACAGAGGCTGATGATGACGAACCTCATAATCTTGGTGATGTAATTTTACTGAAAAATATTACAGAATTCAAAGAACTGGACAGTGCCAAGACTACTTTTATCTCGACTATTTCTCATGAACTGAAAACGCCTATATCCGCTATTCTGATGAGTCTGCAGTTGTTGGAGGACAAGCGGGTAGGGGTGTTGAACGACGAACAGGAGCAATTGTCGAACAGCATCAAGGAAAATGCTGATCGCCTTCTTGGGATTACCGGGGAATTATTGAACATGACGCAGGTGGAAGCCGGTAAATTGCAGATGATGCCTAAGATAACGAAGCCCATTGAACTGATAGAGTATGCTATCAAGGCCAATCAGGTACAAGCTGATAAATTCGGCATTCAGATAGAAGTGGAGTATCCGGAAGAAAAAATGCCTAAATTGTTTGTCGATAGCGAAAAGATTGCTTGGGTACTCACCAATTTGTTGAGTAATGCTATCCGCTATTCCAAAGAGAACGGGAGGGTGGTTATCGGCGCCAAGCATGACGAGGATTTTGTGGAAATGTATGTGCAGGATTTTGGAAAAGGTATCGACCCGCGTTATCACCAGAGCATTTTTGACCGTTATTTCCGAGTGCCGGGCACTAAAGTGCAAGGTAGTGGCTTAGGACTTTCCATTTCGAAAGACTTTGTGGAAGCTCATGGCGGTACATTGGCTGTCCAGAGTGAGCTGGGTAAGGGGAGTCGCTTCGTTATCCGGTTGAAAGCGTAACGTTTTCTATTTTTTACGGTACTGTTGCGGAGACATGCCGGTTTGTTTCTTGAAGAATGTTCCAAAATAAGAAGCATTGGGAAAATTGAAGAAGTCGGCGATTTCCTGGATGTTTTTCTGGGTGTTCTTGAGTAGTGAGATGCTTTTACGGATGATGGATTTAAATATCAGTTCCTGCACCGTGAATCCGCAGACGGACTTGGATAGTGCAGAGAGGTATTTGGGTGACAAGCAGAGTTTGTCTGCATAAAACTCTACGCCGCGTTCTTCCGTGTAGTGTGCATCTATCAGCTGAATCAGCCGGATAAAGATTTCATGTTTGTGGCCAACCGTTGTTTTTAGGTTCATCAGTTTACGGTTGTAAATGGAACAGATGCGGTATGTAAGTCCCAGTAGAAGCAGTCTTTGTTCGTAATCATTAAAGGTGTTGTTGTCCAAGTGCAGGGTATTGTCCAATAGGGACATGTATTTCAAAACTTCTTCTTCATCTCCGGTGTTCCATACGTAGCATGGTTCAGTCCGGAGCTGCATGTATAGGTACATGGCTGCCACTGAATTGCCTATGATGTCCCGTATCGGTTCTATCTGGTAAATGAATATGAATAGTTGCAGGTCTTCCGATTCGCTCAACACTTGGAAGAGAGAATCTTCCGGGATGAAAACTGTTTCGCCAGCTTGGGCCGAGAATGCTTTCATGTTAAGTGAAAAGGTGAAGTTGCCTTGGCGGCAGACCATCAGTCCTGCTCCATTAATCATAAAAGGTTTTTTCAGGGAGGCAGGAAAGGAGCAGAGCATACCTTCTGAACTACAAATGTTTTCTCCGTTTGACAATGCGCGGTCTAAGTGGGATAAACGTTCTTGTTGGGTATCCATAACAGACAAAATTACAGGTTATACTGAAAATTGTCTGCTAAGTTAGTAATTTTCGTTTAGGATACCGCACGACAAGCACAAATATCATGCAAAACAAGCAGGCGTAGAGTGTCCATCCTGCCATTTCCTTTACAGCAGAGAGGGTGGCCTGCACTTGGATGCGTCCTTTGGTGGATATGGCAGCCATGCTGATTGCTTCTTGTTTACTCTTTCCCTGATATTGCATACCTTGTACGGTCTGGGTAAACGAGGTGGATGCTTCGGGGTGCAGCATGTCTACATTCTGTGCATAGCGGGTGACGTAGTGCTGTTGGCGTTCTTGCAGTACATTCGTATAGAGTGCGGCTCCGATGCTGGGAGCCAATACCATGCGTACGGTAAGCATGGTACATATCCAGGAAGAAAGATATTTGTAAGGCATGCGTTGGGTGGCGTAGGTTGGAATCAGCGAATAGAGGAACATCATACCGGTAGAACGGATGATGACCGGATACTTCATCCGTTCGTACAGTCCTGCACCTTGTACCTCGAAATACATGAACATGGCGGAAAGCCCCAATAGAAGGAAACCGGCGGCAAAGAGATATTTGAAGTGTACGCCTTTTACGCTGAGCCAGATGGTGGCTATACCGCCGATGAGGTAGCCCAGCATGGACCAGTTGCCCAGGGTGGCATTCTGGAAGTTGTCCAGTTTCATGCCTATGCCCGTGAATACATTGACAAACATGGCGCTGGAATTCAGTACCATTAACAGAAAATAGAATAGGAAACCCATACGGATGGTACGCAGTTTGAATACATCGAGCTGATAGTAAGGATTGCGCTGGGTAGACTCGATATAGAGAAATATGCCGCCAGCAATGATGGCGCAGACTGTGGCCCATTGTATGGTTGGGTCATCGTACCAGTCGAGCACTTTGCCATAAGTAAGCACGTAGGTAATGCAGGCCAGTGTGATGCAGAAGATGGAGGCATTGCCGAACTGCTTGAAGTTGATGGGGAAACGGCGGGTGGTATATTTATGATAAGGCATAGTAATGAAGGTGATGAGGATACAAAGTAATAGTAGCCCCATCATAAAGTAGTGTATGTACTGCCATTCATATTCAAAAGCGAGCCAGGCGGTGAGCGAGGTTCCCAATTGCCCCAGTACCATGAAGAATAGGTAGATGGCGGGTTGTGCCGCACTCCGTTCGATGTCCAGCTTGTCCCAGCCTTCGTCAGTTGTGGGCTCGTTGCCGGGTGTAATTTTGTCGTACGCCTCGATATGCCCTGCATACTTTATGAGGGTGAAGAGGTTGACCATCATCAGCACCATTCGTAGGAATCCCATAAAGATGCTGCATAGTGCCAGCAGGAAAACGCTGTCTGTCTTGGCACAGATATAGCTGAAGATGTACATCAGGGAGAATCCTGCCAGGCACATCATTTTCTGCCGGCGTATGACTACCAGCCTATACAGAAAAGGGCAGAATGCTGCCATGCCAATGGAAGTGGCGAAGTTGGCAAACTGGATATGCTCGGAAATGATGCCGAGTTCGCTTATCATTTCGGTGCTTGCCACCGAGTAGGTACCGCCCACAGTCAGTATCGGCAAAAAGAATACGAATAGGATGATGATACCTACCGGTTTGGGTACCCAGTTGTAGAAAGGATAGTTCTTGGGGTATGAGGGCATGGGGATAAGGGTTAAGGGGTTAGGGATTAAGGGTTAAAGATTAAGGATTAGGGGGTAAGGATTAAGGAGTTGGTTGCCTTAATCCCTAACCTCTAATCCTTAATCCCTATTTTTTTGTTTTCGCTTTGACTATTACCATCATACCGGCGGCAAGGCTACTGTTGTCTTCTTTAGACAAATCGGTAAAGTCGATGCGGACTGGGATGCGTTGTTGTATCTTCACGAAGTTACCGGCAGAATTATCCGTGGGCACTAGGGAATACTTGGAACCAGTGGCTCCGGAGATAGCAGTGATTTTCCCTTTGAACTCTTTGCCGCTGATGGCATCAACGGTAATGACTACTTCTTGGCCCAAGTGCAGATTCTCAATTTGGGTTTCCTTGTAGTTGGCTATAATCCACTTTTGTGTGTCAGGCAGAATGTAGGTGATGGTTTGTCCGGCAGTAATGAATTGTCCTTCTTCAAGAGTACGCCGTCCCAATTTCCCATCACAAGGAGCTACTACTACGGTGTAGGAGAGGTTCAGCCGTGCCATTTCGAGTGCGGCTGTTGCCCGTTGTATGGCAGCTTCTGTATTTTCACGGCGATGTGACACTTCGTTCACACCCGACAAGGCAGCTTTCTGTTGTCGTTTCACAGCTTCCAACTTCTTGTGGGTAGCTGCATATTCGGTTTCTATCTGTTCCAATTGAATGGGGGTGGCAGCGTTTCTCTTCACCAAGTTCTGGTATCGCTGGCGGTCTTTCTCCAGCTTGGTAAGGCGGATTTCTATCTCTGCTATGGAGGCGTCGTAGACAGAGGCTGTAGTTTGCGTGGTTTGTAGTGTAGCACCAATGACTGTGGCGCCGGCTTGTGCATCCTTGAGTGCAGCTTCAGCTTCCATGACTCTGATTTTATATTCCCGGTCGTCCAATATAAGTAAGGTATCTCCTTTGTGTACTTCTTGGTGTTCTGTGAAACAAATTTTCTTGATATATCCTGATGCGCGCAGATTGACGGGAGATATGTATTGTTCAATCTGTGCATCATTACTGGTTTCCGTCCGTTTGTAGTTCAAAAAGAGGCAGGTCACTTGAATTATTCCCCAGATAAGGATAGCTATTCCTAATAGGCTGACAACGATTTGCCAACGGCGAAGCTTCTTCAATTTCCGTGCTTTCTCTTGATGGGTACTTGCGGTGTTATTGTTCTCTTTTGTTTCCATATCTTCTATATTATATTGTTTACTCATTATTATATATATATCCGTCCTTGAATACGGACTCTATTCATCTTCCTCTTTAAGGAATTGAGGGGCTCAACGTCTCCAGCTGTCCCGTCAGCTTCAGCAAAGTCAGATTGGTTATCCGGTAATTGTAGTGGGCACTGATATAGTTGTTTTGGGCTTCGCTCATCCGCATTTCGTCCTGCAACACTTCGGTCATTGAGGCGATTCCTTCCCGATAACGGTCCATGGTAACGGTATATACATCTTCAGCAAGCAGATAATTGTCCTTCTGCTTCTTAAAGTTACGCTGGCTGTTCATCAGGTCATTGGTAGCATTCAGATATTGTGTCTGAAGATTTTTTCGGGTATTCTCTTGAGCGAGTTTGATGTTCTCTATGTCAATGGTTGCCTTGCGCATCTTGTAGCGTTTGTCCAGTCCGTCGAAAATGGGAATGCGTAAGGAGAGGCCCACTCCATAGGAGCGATACCAATGGTTGGAAGGGCCGGAATGGAACCAATGGTAAGCTTTGTCTGTATAGGCGGAGAACATCCAGCTTCCTGTCAGGTTCAAGGAGGGGATGTAACCGTTGCTGATTATTGTTTTTTGCTGTTCAGCAAGTTGTTTTTGTGATTGCAACAGCTGGAGTTCATATAGTGTTTCGGACGGCCCGGTGAGTGCTGCGGGCGTAATCGTTTCTGTATTCACTGGTACCAGTGCTATTCTTTCTTCCGCCGGATAGTCGATAATGTATTTAAGTAGATTCAGCTGCTGTTCCATCATGGCTTGTGCGTTGTCGTGCTGCACCTTGAGGTTCTCCAAGTTGATGTTGACGCGTTTCACATCTACTTCCATAGCCATGCCGTTGTCATAGAAGGCTTGAGTGATATCTCTCAACTCTTCCAGGCGAGTGATATTGGCTTTTATCAAAATAATCTGTTCAGCTGTAACCTGTCCTAAATAGTACATTTGACTAATTTGGAGGATGAGGTCTTCTCTTGCCTTTCCATAAGAAAGGCGATTCATCTCATCCATGGTTTTGGCTATGGATAGAGTGGTGTAGAGTGTCTGGTTATAAAGTGGTATCTGCAACTGTAATCCAAAGTTGGCGTTGTATTGCAAGGTTTGGGTTACATTGTAGGGATTGCCATACGCTGAACCGTCGGTAACGGAGACGGGTGGATCGATATTGTCGTTATAGTTGGCAAAACCATTGATTTGGGGCAGCAGTTTGGCTCGATTCTCAGAGATGCCGTATTTCCCTTTTTGTATTTCCTTCCGTTTGCTTTGCAAGGACAAGTTGTTTTCGATACCTATTTTGAGGCAGTCCTCCAAGGTTAGGGTATCTTGTGCTTTTGTACCTAGTGCAAGCAGACACAGAAAGGAAAATGTGAACAGTTGTCTTTTCATAATAGTCACTTGATATTTGCACACAAAGTTAGTGGCTTAAAATGCAAGAGGACTATCCATATATCAACTGTTTGTATTCATATTTTCCTTTTTACTATAATTTGAAAACAAACCATAGCGCAAACCGAGTACTAAAAACAAAAAAGACCGCCAAGAGTGGAAGCCTCCTAACAGTCTAAATCTTCTTTGTAGCGGGACCCGGGATTGAACCGGGGACCTCATGATTATGAAACCGGGCTGTACCGATGTCTTCCTATTTCTTTGCGTTTCACGCTCTTACTTAAATGGCTCTTTTTCAAGGGCAAATATAATATTTCTTTTTCATCCGTAATCACGTTATTTCTTCTGTTTTCCGGTGATTTGTGCAATTTTCGTGCAAATGGTCGTTTTTAGCCCCAATTTCATATCAGATACCTAACACTATATTCGCATCAATATTGAGTTTCCGGCTTATTTCACGAGCTACTTTAAGGGTAGGCTCGCAACGCCCCGTAAGATAGTCGCTGACACGTGAAGGACTTACTTCAAGAAGTTCTGAAAGTTTCACCTGATTCAATCCCATTTCATACATACGAAGTTTTATCACATCCACTAAAGAAGGTGATTTTATCGGATAGTGTTCATCTTCATAATCCGCAACAAGTTCTGACAACAAATCCAATTCTATCAGATTCTTGTCATTCAAAGGCGTATTGTCATCAACCAATGGCAGAAGTTCTTCTATTCTCTCCATTGCTGCCTTATAAGCAGTTTCATTTTGAATCTTTGCCATACGTCTATATATTTTTAGCGTCAATTACATCATATTCGGCATGAGTACCGATAAAGCGAATCAAGATTTTGCTTCTCGCTATTATTCTCATGCTCTTTGTTGTTTATGCAAAAGTAATCTCTTTATTATTGAAATACAAAACATTCTACTGAATTTCAGAATATATATATTCGATGTTACCTTAAAATATTTCCAAAACAATACTGCAAACGTTATTAAAAAATGCCTGTAAATACCTTTTGAAAGCCCCGTTTAACTTATAATTCCCAAAATTGGAGGATATATTACCGGTAAACAATTCCGTTTACAAGTAATTCAAACATCATGATTAAAATCATTAAAAACGGCGTTGTTGTGTCGGTTGTACTCGACACTCGCACCATTAATAAAGAAGGTACTTATCCGGTAAAAATCAAAGTGTATTATCAGGGCAAACCAAAGTATTATTCAGTCGGTATCTGCTTGACTTCAAAAGAAGAACTTGAAGAAGCGCTTGAAGGCAAGTCCAAAGAGTGCAGAGATATTCAGGAAGAAATCGGGAAGGAACTCAGCCGTATTCTAAAGAATGTGGAATATCTGGCCGAACGCGGAACTTTCTCTTTTGACCGTCTGAATACAAGACTTGGAAAAAACATCGGCGGTACTATCAATGAAATGCTTGAAGCCAAGATAAAAGAACTGGATGAAAACAACAAGTTTGGTTCCAAGACTTTTTATCAAAGTACGCTCTCGCTGATTAAGCGGTATAAAAGGAATAATGTACCAATTCGGGATATTACAGTTGAGTGGCTGCGTGATTTTGAAAAATTCTGCCTGAAAACAGTCAGTCAGACAACTTTGGCTATCAATATGAGAAATATTCGTGCTATCATGAATATTGCCAAATCTGCCGGAGTGATTAGAGAGGCTGATTATCCTTTCGGGAGAGGCAAATACCAGATAAAGGAAGGTGTAGGCAAGAAAAAAGCACTCAACAAGAAACAACTCAAAGCTATCGCCAATTATTCGGACGGTAACAAGTTCACTGAGTTTTATCGTGACTTATGGCTATTCATCTATTTCTGTAACGGTATCAACGTTGCCGATTTGATAAACCTAAAATTCTCTGACATTCAAAACGGAGAAATTTCGTTTATTCGTGAAAAGACCAAAGACAGAACTCGTGACACAAAACGGATTTATGCACCGATAACTCCTGAAATGCAGTCTATTATTGAAAAGTGGGGGAACAATCCGAGAAAGAGTATTTATATATTTCCTTTTATGAAAGCCGGTGATGATGCTTGGGAACATGAGAAGAAAAAGAAGAATCTCACCAAACATATAAATGACAGAATGAAAGTCATCGGTGAAAAGCTGAACATAGGCAAGATTACAACATACGTTGCACGCCATACTTATGCTACCGTATTGAGAAACGAGGGTGTTCCGGTGTCTATAATATCACCTATGTTGGGTCATACAAGTATAACCACTACTGAGATATATCTTGCCGATTTGGAGTCTGAAAACAGAGCCAGAAATGCGAGTTTATTGAGCTTTTAATGTCCGTATTTCTCTTAATTTTGATAGGTCAAGCATACAGTCCGATTCTCTTGTTTAGTGGAGAATCGGGCTTTTTTTATGCAAAATTACCGGTGCGAGAGCTTAATTATGGTTAAGAATATAGTTAAAATACCTTTTTCTTTTATATTCCGGTAAAAAAGAGGATATATGTATTAACCGAAAATTCAACTATTCGGAATATTACTAATTGTTAAAATAAATAAAGTTATGACACGAAAGAAAAAAGTAAAAGAAGAACAAGCGGTGACTGCCGAAGTCGTAGAGACTAAAAAGAAATCTTCAAAGAAAGCACCAAAGACTAAAATGTCTGCTCAAAAAGAAAGCATACAGGAAACCGGTGTTCAAGAGCCGATTGTCAAAGAAGAAAATACGAAAGATTCTTTTAAAGACAAAGATTATACAATCGATGAGCTTATAGATATGTTAGGACCAGATATTGATTGTGAGGATGATACAGAGTTTTCATTAACGGAAGATACTTCTTCACAAGAACAGGAATACACAATGGAGGATATGCTTGCTGTATTGGACGAGTCAATCGATAATGACGATGAAGAATGTGTTTCAGATGAAATACTTGATAAATTCGACAAGGCACTCGAAGAAAAAGGTTTGGGCGATGATTATTTTCGGAAGAAAGAAGAACGGCTTAAAGAAATGGAGCTGGAGCATGAACTTCACGAATTCGCCATTGATGAAATGCTGAATGAATAAGAATATCTAATTTTGTAACCTGCAACAGTCTCTTTATGAGATGTAACTTTGTGATGTGCCTTATTTTTTCTAATTTTGTATCGTCATGGCAACATGGCGGACATATTAGAAATTTAAGGTACACGAAAGTGTTTAACTGATTCTCCGGAATAAAGTCTGGTAAACTATTAACGAACGGGAATAAGTTAGCATCTCTCGCGTCATATCCATATATGGCGTGGGGAGACTGTTGCTTGTTTTAGTTCAAGGGTTTTACCAGAGCCTATTCCGTAAAATAAGTTAGCAGCCCTCACGCTTTCGCATTTTATAAACTTCTTCTGTGTGGGCGGGGAGAATGGAATAAATACTGGTAATTATGAAGAAAAATTATTGTTTTGTTTTAAGTTTGTTCCTGTTTGGAACAATGTTGTCAAGTTGCGAAAAAAGTGGGAACTATCAGGAATTTGACCGTAATGAAATTTACAAGCATCTTTCCTCTGTAAATGTTCGCGATGCAAAGATGATTTATACGAAAGAAGGTACTAATACTCGTTCTGGGGAGTCTGGAACTTTTGGTGGAGTGTGGAAAATTGACCAAAATGGCAATGAATCCAAATTAATAATCACAGGTTCTGACGGCAAAACAAATGTTTTGAATATCTATGAAATCAACAAATTATCAGACAATGTATTATTGATGTACCCCGATTTTTTTGATACAAATAGAATCCGCGAGGAATGGGAAAAAGCACATAATGATGACCCGTCAAATTTTACGACGAGTGTTGGACCTGATGGAAAACCTATACTACATGGTGCAGATACATACTACGCAATGCTTTTGAATAAAGAAACTGAGAAATTATATCGTTTTCCAGAAAACCTATCAACACCTGGTAAGAACGATAATATCTTCACTGACAAACAAGGTAATATCTATTACAAAGGCTATCTGAAAGGTGAGCAGGTATTAAAGTTGTCGCCTGAAACAATGACTATTGAGGGTTTGTTGCCAGATGATATACGTTTTGATAATTTTTCGGTAACAGGTGATGGTTTCATTGTATATTGGCAAGGATTTGAGCAACAACAGAATTGTCGTGTGAAGTGCCCCGGTGGTAGAATTTATCCGATTTCAGATATTTATACATTTGTTTTCAACGGTGATTTATATTCAGTTCGTGACAAAGAGATTATCAAGTATGAAACTATCGGTAATAATGATTTAGAAGAAAAAACAATATGTACCATACCTGATGAACAATTCAATGGGTATTGGCGATTTGTACCTAATCATGTACGCAAAACAATGGTGCTGAATGAACATTATGAGTTTGACGGAGAAAAATGTACAAAACTTGATAAGCAAATTAATATTGGAGATATTCGCACAAATAAAGCATGGTACAACCATAGCAATACAACTTTCTCAAAAGTAGCAATGAAAGATTATCAAGAATCTCAGTTTCAAATCTTGGACTATGAAATACAAAGTCTTTCGGCGAGTTCAGAAAGTCCGAATATCGCATTTACAGGTTTTAGATATTCGGACGGTGTAAATGTCGTAGGAACTATCACAGAAACAGATGAAGTTATTATCGATAATGTTGCAGAAAACGGAAACAGAATCATCAATCTTATTTCGTTGAACTAATATCAACTCAAAATAATATCCTCTTGTTGTGTCTATACAGCAAGAGGATTTTTTTATGCCTTAAAATCTGAACTATCGGAAAAACGAGAGTTCTATATGTGCTATGTTTCTCTAAATCAAGCAATATTTACGTTTCTTATTTAGCTCCATACAATCTGAGCTTACTATATACCCATACCCAAAATAAGGCTGTTTTCGTCTCACGTATTGAGCTTTTCTCTTGCCTCTAATACTTGGTATAAAGAAGCACGAGCATATCTCGAATATGAAAGAATAAATAAAAGTAGAAAATTATTACATGGTGAATAAAGTGAGTAAAGTGAACTATATTTTATAAAAAGTATAAGGTTTTATATCGTTATATGGTCTATAAAATAAGAATATGCTCTATTATAAAAATATAGTTCACTTTACTCACTTTGTTCACTTTTATCTTTTCTTATAAAAGGATTTCTGTAGGACAATTCTTTATATCAAAGTTTTCTATGGCATTCCATAAGTCTTCCTGATATTCATATAATGGCTCTATCAGGACTTGTGGTAAAATAGCCTTGTCTGATATTGGGGCGAGACGGAAACCGGAAGTTTCAAACTTGCGTCCAATCTTACTTTCCATTCTATAAGATTCAACGACCTCAAAAGAATATTCTCCTAAAAACTTCAATCTGCAATATTTTTGAGGATACCAGCCGATACAGATTATTTCATTTTTGCATAACGAAGAAAACTTGAAATAGTCCATTCCATTAAATCCTTTCTCTATGTCAAAGTCCGTATTGGTCTGTTTGTATTCGTGGCAGAATGTTTCCCAATCCTTATATCCTAAAGCGCGAGCCATGAAAGATAATTTTCCAACATCCGGCTTTCTTTCCTTGTCTGCATCCTTATCTCCCCAATAACGACGTAATGTATCAACGCTGATAGTTTCAGATTGCTGGATAACGCTTCCGTCTTCATATTTTGGGAGAGGAAAATTTGTATTGCTCTGTTTCTTTATATAATCGCATAGGTCAGAGTATGCATTGTCTGAACTCAAATCTATATTAGAAACTCTTACTAACTCGTTTTTTAAAGTTTCAAACCTCTCTTTGTCTATCGGTATTCTTTTCTTTGCCATATTACTACATGATGTTTATGGCAAAAATACAAAACGTAGCCAACTAATCAAATATATTTCATGCCTGAACGTGCTAAAATCAATAATTTCTTTTCGGTAATATATGTAACAAACTAATAATTAGTCTGATACAATCGTGCCTGAATGTGCCTGAACGTGCCTTTTTATGCCCTTCCAAAAGTTGCCGAATTTTGCACCAGAAACAAAAAACAAAAGGTATGGAACATCAAAAAACAAGTTATGACACGTTGCCGGAACGGATAGATTATCTGATTCAGGAAATATCAGAGATAAAAAACATTCTGACGAACAGAATAGAAAAAAGGGAAGAAATCCCCAAATATTTAAGTACGGAAAATGCACTGGCCTATTTAAAAAAGACAGGTTTTCCAATGAGCAAGTCCCAATTGTATAAACTTACATCTTGTGGAAGAATGCCTTTCCATAAAAGTGGTAATACATTATTGTTCATTCCAGAAGAACTTGACAAATGGTGTGAAGATAAAATTCAAACCGTATCACATGAAGAAAATGAGTTGCAATTATTAATTAAAAGTCCTTTAAACAAATGGAAGAAAAAAGTATGATGAAAAAGTTATTAACGCAAAGAATCAAGAAGACGGAAGAGATACCCAAATATCTATCCATTAAACAAGCCAAACTTTACTTGGAGAAAAAAGAATTTTTGGTGAACGAGTCGAAACTATATAAGATGACTTCGGAAAGCAAGATACTTTTTTATCAGTTAGGAAACCGGAATTACTTCTTTCCTGATGAACAGGAAGAATGGCTGCAAGAACAACTCGGAATGAAAAGTGAAACGAGCCGATACTTTACAGGACGAGATACAATTAATTATATTACAAAATCGGCTCAATTAAAAAAAGAAAAAATGACAACAATCAAAGATTTGAAACAATTTATTAAATTCTGGATACATCAAAAATGTTTGATTTTCAAAGGGCAAAGCTTTAAGTATGAACCTTTTTGGAATGAATATAAAGAATATTGCTCGAAACACAATTATCCAATACCTGACGAACTGTTGTTTTGGACTATACTCGATGATTGTGGACTCCAAATCGATGTAGATGAAAAAAGAGAAATGATAGTTATATTGTCTCGCTAATAAAATTTTAAACATTAATCAATGGAACGGAGATTTTAATAAAATTTCCGTTCCTCTAAAAAAATAAATTATGTGTGAATTCAAAAAAACAAAAGAAAACCCTCCAATAGCTCTTAAGAATGCTGTGTTGAAAAATAGCGCATACACAACATGGGATGAAGCAAAAAAAGAATGGGAGTTTGATAAATACTATTATAATACAACTCAAAGAGTATGTTGCCCATGCAGTCTCCGAGAAATAAAGCATATTGTTGCTATAAAAAATAAGATAACGAATAAAGTTTTAGAAATAGATATTAAATGTGCGGAAATTTATTTTGGATTCAGAGAAGGAAAAAAAATCAAGGAGTCAATACAAAGATTATGTAGAAATATCGATTTAGGAATGGACAGAGTTGCACTTGATTATCTGTTTAGAAACAGGTGTATTGGAAATATTAGTTATAATGATTATGAGATAGCAAAAATGAGACGTGAGTCAAAGCACTATTATTCAGACCGTATAATTAATGCACGTCAGGAGATAAATCATATATTAATGAATTATACAAATTATGAGCATAAAGAAAAATTAAAGCAGATTGATTATATGATTGGAGTTTCTGAAGAATATCCTCTATTAAATGTAGACTCATTAATTACAGCCCGTCAAACATTTCTAATCAATGGCGTAGTGAACATGGAAGAATTACATGAATTTATGAAAATCACAGGTAAATATGGAGCATATTATTCGGAAAAACAAAAAGTTAGAATATTGGATGAATATTTTAATCGCAGGTGGCATAATGCTTTGAGTAGATTCGTGGACGAACGAGAATATTGGGACAAAATTACATATTTTACCACCCTTACAACTAAAGAAGAAGCAAAAGAAAGAGTAATGAGTAAGAAACGAACAAGAAAACCAAAAAAGTCTAAAGTTGAAAATGAAATTCAAAACATCAATCTTGCGGAAGGATTGGAGGATACTGTAATAGATTTAAATTCAGATGATTGTATTGACTATTACGGTGATGATTGGGATGAGGAAAATTTTGATGAAAGTAAGTTTGCGTTTGGTACGGAATCTATGCATCGAAAGTTCATGAATATATTATATGAGTGGATAATAGAGGATATGAAGAAAAAGGAGATTAGAAAAACTAAGTTATCTACAAATCAGTCGTATTCATTAGAGGATGTTGTTTACTTCATCGATATTCCTATTATTACGAAAATATTTAAGGAGGTATCTTGTTCTTCTTTCTATCAGCTAATGGTTGAGGAAGGTTTATCTCTTAAATATTCATGCCAGATTCTTGATTGGCTGATACGTAATTCTGATAAAGGTGTAAAAAAATCAAAGATGGTAACAATGAAAAATATGCTAAGGTGCTATGGATTCAAACTTATGCACAATGATAAAATAACTCGTATTTTACCATCAAATGATGAAGAGCAAATACTTTTAACATTCTAAACGATTTATTTTTAGATACAAAGATTCAAGATGTACTTTAAATACTCTTGAATCTTTGCCTTTATATATTTTTAGAAGCAGATTATCAAATTGCTTAATGGTGAGATGCTCTTTCATGAGGTATAACTTTATAACTTGAATACGCTTAATCTGTTTGAGAGTGTTCTTGCTTGAAAGTCGATTATCAAATCACTTAATGGTGAGATGCTCTTTCATGAAGTATAACTTTATAACCAGAATATGCTTAATTGGCTTGAGAGTGCTCTTGCTTGAAAGTCGATTATCAAATCACTTAATGGTGAGATGTTCTTTTATGAGGTATAACTTTATAACTTGAATATGCTTAATTGGCTTGAGAGTGCTCTTGCTTGAAAATAGATTATCAAATCACTTAATGGTGAGATGTTCTTTTATGAGGTATGATTTTATAACCAGAATACGCTTAATTGGCTTGAGAGTGTTCTTGCTTGAAAGTCGATTATCAAATCACTTAACGGTGAGATGCTCTTTCATGAGGTATAATTTTATAACTTGAATACGCTTAATTGGCTTGAGAGTGTTCTTGCTTGAAAGTCGATTATCAAATCACTTAACGGTGAGATGCTCTTTTATGAGGTATGACTTTATAACTTGAATATGCTTAATTGGCTTGAGAGTGTTCTTGCTTGAAAATAGATTATCAAATCACTTAATGGTGAGATGTTCTTTTATGAGGT
>ERZ773243.1525-NODE-1525-length-24540-cov-38.360466_pt1 | contig 24540 bp, 25 predicted proteins | sample MGYA00580520_ERZ773243 | MGnify/ENA primary metagenome ERZ773243 (study PRJEB29015, sample SAMEA2737747) | human gut metagenome | biome: human gut; feature: human-associated habitat; material: faeces | place: China | collected 2012 ... | reverse complement strand
GCCGTGTCGTGTTCTTGATAGATGTGAATTATCTCAACCAAAAAAATCTGATTCAGTTTATGTCATAACTCATGACGTTGCCGTTTCTGGTGCAAAAAATTCCGATAACGCATGTACACATGTAATTAAATTAAAAAAGCGCATAGATGGCACATACATCAAACAAGTGATTTATACAAAAGTTATCAATGGCATGTCTCTTGGTGCGCAACGAGATATGCTTAGAGAATTAATACATATTAAATTCCCTAATACTGTCAAATTGCTTGTTGATGCCCAAGGCGTAGGAGCAAGCTTACCAAGTATGTTTTATGAATCTTGGGAATATCAAGACAAAAAGACTGGATTGGTAACTGAATATCCACCGCTTATATTAGATGATGATGACGAAAGTGCAAATGTTCTTGATAACGCAATTCCTATGATTCGTGGTATTCATGGTATGAATACATTTGTAAATTTGTATTATCCATACATGAAAGCATGTTTCGAGAATCGTTCATTGGAATTATTAAAGCAATCTGCTGATGTGGATTTGTTATATAAGACTGGTGAATTGTCATTTGATGAATATGAACAATATGTTCAACATGATATTCTTCAAAGTGAGTTAAGTAACATAAAACAGTCATTTACATCCAATGAAAATATGACCTACACGAGAATTGTAAAATCCGCAAAACGAGATCGTGCTACAAGTTTAATGTATGGTCTTTCATTTATATGTGAACTTGAGCAGGAAAATCGAAAAGATATATATAAAAGAAAAGGTGTAGATTACTCTTCTGCCCCACGTATGGTTAGTTCAATATCATTCTAAGAAAGGAGATGGAATATGTCAGAAGAAAATACAGAAAATTTTGAAGTGACACTTGCTTCAAAAACAGATAACGGTGACACTGTTGTATTGACTTCAGCAAAAACAACCGAAAAATGGTTGTCCGAGGCATTAAAAAAATATGATCCGTCTAATCGTCAATATTCTGCATATCTGAATGATAGGTCGTCTCAAACAACTGTAACACAAGAAGTATTGAACACTCTTGCAGTAGATCCGCAAAATAATGTGGATAAAATAAAGCAGATAAATTCAATCGTCAAGTATTACATAAATAGTGATGATATTATTGGCAAGGTTGCAGAAACCATTGAAACAAATGTAAATACTGAGTCCAGACTTAGTTATAATAATTTTGGATCTCAGCGAAATAAAAATAAGACTCTTGAAAAGGCGAAACAAATTATTAGTTCTTTCAACGAGTCGACTGATCTAAAGGAATTCATTCGTAAGGGAATACCTACAACCTATACGAATGGAACATATATTGCTTATCTTCGTCACGAAAATGGCGATTATAAGATAGACTATTTTCCTATTGGGGTTGCCCTTATTTCAAATTATACAATTGGCAATAAACCAGTTGTGTTAATTGATATGGAAGCATTAAAGAGCAAACTTTCAAATAATTATCCAAAAACTCGTAAAAAGAAAAAGCCATTATTCTTTAAAAATATGGAAGAAGAAATTATGGCAAACTATCCTGCTGAAATTTATCAGGCATATAAGGATAAAGAGCAATATGCAAAATTGGATATTAGATATTCTGCTGTATGTAGAATTGGAAATCTAAATGGGAAATATGGTCTTACTCCAATATTCAGAGCATTGCCTTCTACTCTTATGTTAAAAACATTTGAGGATGCAGATAGAGTTACCGCAAAGGCAAATGCAAAAAAGATAGTATTTCAGAAACTCCGCAAAGAAGTAATGGGAACAGATTATAACAAAGATGGTTTTGATATAATGGCGTATGCCCATGAAAATCTGATGTCGGCATGGAAGCAACAGACTGTTCTAGTTACATGCCCACCTGCTGTAGAAAATATTTCTTATGTAGAAAGCAAGACAGAACTTACAGATACAAATACTATCAACAGTTATCGTACACGTACTCTTTCAACTCTTGGTATTTCATTTTTAATGGACACATCTTCACAGTCAGTATCGACTGCTACAATCTCCGTAAGTCAGCTTATGAAAACAATCAATAAGATTGGAGAACAGCTTGAAACAGTTCTTGAAGGTTGGTACAAACAGGTTCTTCACGATAATGGAATCGGAGCAGAATATGCGCCTAAAATTACTATTATTGATTCTGAACAGTTAGAGGCAGACGTGAGAAAAGATCTTGCTACTACTCTTTACACAACGTTCAATGCAAGTTTGGAAACAACACTTGGAATGCTTGGAATCAATGTTGAAGATGAAGCTGCAAAGAGAATTTCTGAAAATGAAAAGGGTTATGATGAAATCTTTGCTCCTAGATTGACAGCTTATACAAATTCGGGAGGTTCTAATACTATTGAGGATAAAGGTGGTAATCCAAGAGAATCAACAAATAAGACTAAAGAATCTTATGACGAAGAGTATAACAAAACACGGAAAGGCGGTGCTTAATCATCAAACAGATTGATGTAATCATCCCACTTTACAATACATCGTATAAATATGTGTCAAAAGCACTTATGTCAATTACGATGCAAAATATTAGTGATATAGTCCGAGTTACAATCGTAGATGACAACTCTTCTACTGATTATTCGGATTTAATCAATACATTTAATAAATTACTTGATATTCAGTATATCAAATTACAGAATAATCAAGGCGTTGGACATGCTAGAAAAGTTGGTTTTGAATCAACAACATGTCCATATGTGACTTATTTAGATGCAGATGATGTTTTCTATAATGAATATAGTTTAGCATTGCTCTACGAAAAAATATTCAAAACAAAATGCAATTTTGTGAGTGGCAATTTTATTCGTGAGTACAATTCTGAATCTACTGAATCATGCCTTCCTTCTCAACCGAAACTATCTAAAGTCCCTGGGAAAAATCAGACTTGGGTATTCTCACGTATGTTCTCTAGGGACTATTTAGTTTCACATAATATATATTTCTCTGACATGCGATACAACGAAGATGTTTCATACATGCAGTTGTGTCTATGTCAATCTACAAATCACGAATATATTAACAATACCGTTTATGTTCAGCATTGTAATATGAACTCTCTCACTCGTTCTGATAATAACGAATTTCACAAAGATGCAAAGGGATTGATCAATTTCATTGAAGCACTCTCTTATGCTCACATGAAAAAGCGTGAGTTGAATCTTATTGGAATTGAAAAATCTAAAGAACAAGCCACTGATGGTTTAGCAGTTGGTTATTGGTATTTTATTCAATGTTATAACGAAGAATCAACTGAATCATGTGAGAAATATTTGGAAGCATTTCAAAAATTCTACAATATGGTTACTGACGACTATTCTGGAATAATTCAAAGTGATTTACTGAAAAACAGTTATTTTGTTAGCTTAAATTCGATGATAGATGTGCCTAATAAATACATTCCTACAGTTGGATTTTATGAACTAATGAATGACTTAGAAACAAACAAACACGAAGTCAAAGATGTATCTTCTTATGGATATGAACTTGGCTAGAAAGTGAGGTACAAAATGGACAATTTTGAAATGTCCTCTTCTGTATTGGATCTTTCAGAACATAAAACATACTTAGAACTTATTCGCAGATCATGCTATTACAATTATCCAAATGGAAATAATGTACAGCTTAATAGTGACAACGCAGAGGAAATGGCAGAAACCTTAGTTAATCAGCCTGTCGTTGCAAAATATAAAAAGATTGCAGGAAAAGATGATTTAGGTGGTCATGAATGTTCTGTAGACAAAGACGGAAATGTAACGTTTGGTACTGCCACTATTGGAGTAAACACGGCTGTCGAAGTCAAAGACGATGATGTAACTCTTTATAGTGGGGAAACTGTAAATACACCATGTTTATTTGTTACAAGCCGAATTTGGAAAAGAAACAGTTCTGTTTGTGACGCAATTAAAAGATTATTTAGTCTTGGTCAATTGCATAGTTCTTGGGAAATTCTTTCTGAGAAAATAGAAATGGTTGATGGTATAAAGGTATTAAAAAAGTATCTTTTTGAAAGCGACTGCTTGTTGGGATCACGTACTACTCCGGCTTATGGAGATTGTGCAGAGACTCTATGTATGGCTAGTTTAGACGAAGAAAGTCCAGAGATGTTAATAGCCGAAGCTTTGGCTAATGACATATATAACACTGAGGCAAAGGAGGAAAATATGGCTAAAACTCAGGAAATCGCTGAAGAAAAAGTAGTCAAAACTCCTACTGAGGCAAGCGAGGTAAAGGTTGAAAATACTGATACTCCTGTTGCTGAAGTAAGTGAAGACGAAACTTCTGAAAGTGAAAATAAAAATGAAGATGCTGAGAAATCAGAGGAAACTTCTACGACAGAGCCTACTAAGGATGAAACTGAAACATCTGAAGGCGAAAATCATGAAGATGTTCCTGAAACGTCAGCACTTACTGTTAGGGATTTAAGAGCAAAAATTTCTGAATCATGTAGGCAGACATATCGTTGGTTCTATATTTGCTTTATGTTCCCAGCAGAAAATTATGTATTAGGTAAAACAGATGAAGATGAAGAAAACGAACTTGATTTTGTTAAGTTCACATACACAGTCAATGGTGACGAAGTTACTGTTGGTGAGCCTGAAAAGGTTACTTTATCTGTAAGCGTTGCTGAAATCAATAGTGCAATCGCTGAAAAGAATGATGCTATTGTTAAGGCAAATGCTGAAATTCAGACTTTAAAAGCAGAAAACGAAACCCTTCTCTCTTACAAAACGAGATGCGAAAAGGAAGATGCTGAAAAGGCTGAGAACGAGCTTTCTGAGAAGAAGGAAGCTTTAAAGAAATACGCTTTAGATTCTAAGCAGATTACAGAGGCAGAACTCGAAACAGATGAATTTAAGAAAATGATTGATGAGTTAGATAAGGCTCAGTTAAGCGAAATCATTTCTGATAGAGTTGTTGCTTCATTATCAAAAGAATCAAAGGCAGAGATAAAAGTTGAAACTTCTGAGGTTCAGACAGAAAAGCCACAGGCTAATCTTGAAACAGCCGAGGATAACGAAATTGATGTTGATGGCATCATTAAATCATTTTTAAGAAAATAATGGAGGTATCTTAAATGTACAGAGTATTACAGGGACATAATGGTAAGGTTGCTGATGCAACATATGTAGCTGGTGTAAATATGAAGAAGGGTATGCTTGTCGTAAAGGGTACAGATGGAAAGGTAAGTTTTCCTTCTGCTGCTACTGACAAGAATGTATTTTTCGCAGGTAAAGAGTTAATCGCAACGGGTATTGACGGAGATCGTGATCTTCCAGACTACAGTGAAGTGTTTGAGAAAATTGCAGAGGGCGAAGGCGTAGTTGCTGAACAGCCTGTAAGTGGTGAGGTTTATTTTACAGACCAGACCAAAGGCACATTTACAGTTGGTGGATATGCAATTGTAGGAACTGACGGATTACTTGCTTCTACTACTGCTGCTACAAGAATTCAGGTAAGAAACACAGCAGCAAAGGACTGTGGTACACACGCAGGTATCGAGGTTACTATTCTCGATTAATTAAACACGAAACTATGGTAAGACGCATTTATTGCGTCTTATTTTATTGCAAAATTTTATGGAGGTAAACAAAAATGGCATTAAATACAGAAATTGCTGAAATTATGAATACAAGCGGTCGAGTATATGAGGTCGCTGAAAAGGTTGTTGGAAAATGCAACCTTAACGCTGAAGACAAGGAAATTGCACAGGTAGTAGATGCTTGGGCAAAGAAAATCGGAGAAACAGGAAATGATGAAGGTCATGAAATTTCACAGTTAATTCTCAAGACTATTTCCGATCCAGTATATGATAAGCCAGATGAAATCATTGATATGATGTTTGACAAGGATTCAATTGGTGAATTCGATGACTACGAAATTGAAAAGACACCAAAAAACACATTAGTTGCTTATGATGCTGCTAAGGGTGGAAACGTAAATAAGTCTTACATTGATGGTTCTATCTTAAAGCCAACATGGAAACATGGACAGGTTGAGACAGAACTTTCTTACGCTCAGTTAAGACGTGGTGGTTTCAAATCAATCGCTCAGTTATCAGTATTTGCTAAAGAAGCACTCGACAACAAGAAAATTAAAGATGCTTTCACAGCACTTGATAAGGCTATTGTTGGTGGTGAACAGGTAATCAATGTAACAGGTGGGGTATCAGCTCTTACAGTTGCAAATATGGACGCTCTCTCACTCTATATAATGGATATGCTTGACGCTGGTGATACTGCGTTTGCATTTGGTTTAAACAAATATGCTCAGAAGATTGCTCAGCTTCAGGGTGCAAACTCTTTTATGAGTGATAATATGAAAGATGCATACAACAGATATGGTCTTGCTAAAGAATACAATGGATTATTAATCGGTGGATTCTCTGGACAGAAGAAAGCATCTGATGGTGAACTTCTCGTTCCAGATAAGCGTATTTTCGGAGTAAGCGGTAAAATAGGAACAATTTGTGATAGAGGGGATCTTAGAGTATATCAGACAATGGATAACAATAAAGAAAAGGTATCTCTTAAATTCACAGGTTATGAGTATGGTATCAAGATTACAAGACCTGATAAGGTTGCTAAGATTGCATTTACTCAGTAATTAATAATTAAAGGAGGGTGTATCTACACTCTCCTTATTCTATGAAAGAAGGAAGGAAAATTTATGGCATTAAAAGATAGTGCTTTTGTAAAAGTATATAACTATAATCCATTTATTTTAGCAGTTGGGGATAAAATGTTAGCCCCTTGCTATAACTATGATGAACCGACATATGAATCTATTTCTGTTGACCAATTACAGTATATTAATTCAAATTCAAATGCTGTAAGAAATGGATTAGTACGATTTGATGAAAATGAAGAGGATGATATTTATGCTGAGTTAGGTGTAGATAAATTAAGAATTATTAAGAATGAAGAAATTGAAGATATAATTTTACATCCTACTCAGGAGAAATTGCAGAAACTCCTTGATATTGTTGATCCATCTGTATTTGACAGAGTTGTGACAATTCATCAGGGATTGATTAGTTCTGGTGCTTATGATATTTCTAATCGAGTTACTTTGGCGATTGAGGAACGTGAGAAAGAGTTTCGCAGAAATATTCTTACTACGAATATCGAACTCACAAAGGTTGAGCCCAAAAAGGTCGATGCAGAAGTTGAGGAAGTTAAGAAACAGAACGCAGATTTACAGGCTCAGTTAAATAAGATGCAGGAAATGATGATACAGCTTTTAGCGGCTCAGAATGGAACTACTACTTCTGCCGTTGATATTTCTTCTGAATCTGAAAAGAAAATTGATACTACCACAACACCTAAAAAGAAACCTGGCAGACCGCCTAAGACAACAAAATAAAGTGAGGTGAAAGCTTATTATGACATCTTATGAACAATTATATGTTCCATTTTTCAATAGGATTGAGGAAGATGCAAAGTTTTTCAGTTACTACAATTTGTCTGCTGAAGAAGCGTTGGAAATCGCACAGAAACGTGCTAAGAATTATCTTAATGAGGCTGTTTCTATTTTGAAAAGAAATTGCTCTTTGGATTTTGACCTTGTATTGGATGATGAGGTGGAAATGATAAGTGAAGACCTTACAAGTGATGAGATAAATTTGCTTGCAGATTTAATGTATGAGGTATATATCTCAAGAGATATTGCTACATTAAAATCTATGGTAAATGCACTTACATCCACTGACTTGAAAATGTTACACTCTCCTGCTAATGAGAGAAAAACATTTATGGATATGTACAACACATTGAAATACAACAATGAAGTTGCTATGTCTCAATACAATGGGAGAGATAGGAAAACTGGTAAGCGTAAGGTTATTGACTATTCTCAATACGGAATTTAGAGGTGATAATTATGATAGATATTGATTATTACAGAAAAATTCAAAATGCTTATGGTGCAAATTCGCTTCGAGATTCACAAAGAAATCAAGTTAAGCAAGATTTGAATAGAGATTTTAACAACACTTTAGATGCTTATACAGTTACTATTGATGGAATTGAGAAAGATTTGACTATTCTAAAGACAAACGATTCTCATGTAAAGAAGATAAAATCTCGTCCTAATGAGAGCTTCAATACAGGTCAGATTGTATATTGGATGGATTCATATTGGCTGATAAAAGAAGTCGATACAAACAATGACATCATCACTAATGGTAAAATGGTCGAATGTAACTTTGTTTTATATTGGCAAGATTCGTCAGGTAATATTTTAAATAGACACGTTTACGTTGAAGATTTTACAAAATATTCTAACGGTGAAACTGGTAACTCTACTATTACAATTGGTGATAACCAGTATGGTGTTTATATTCAGATTGATGAAGATACGAAGAAACTCAAACGAGGTATGCGCTTTGCATTTGACTTTGAAGACTCTGATGAACCAGATATATACTCTCTCACCAACAGGAAAGTGAATCTTTATAATTATGAAAGTATTCAAAAAGGTGGAATGATTTTACTTACATTTTCATTCAATGCGTTCAATGCTAATTCCGATAAAAAGATTACATTGGAAGATGGAAAGCAAGTATGGATTTGTAACTACCGCTCTACTACTCCATCTATTCCTGACACACCTGATACTCCAACCGATGAAACGGTCGTTTCAATTGTTGGCTCTGGCACTCTAAGAATTGGTAGAACAAAGACTTGGACTGTTGAGTTTAAAAATAAAGATGAAAATGATGTAGCAATTGATGGTTGGAAATGGAATATCAAAGCAGATTTTGATACATCTGAACTTGTTATGCAAGAATCAGAACTGAGTATTAAAATAACTGCTCAAGACGATGACTCGTTAGTTGACGAGTCTTTTTTATTGCAGATTTTGATTGGTGATAGCTCTGTAATGACTGAAAAACAGATTGACATTGTGGGGGGATATTGATGTTACAGATATTAAAAGATATAGGAGTCTGCAAATCGGCTATCATTAATTCACTTCTTAACGATGATGAAATAATAGAAGTAATGCTTGGAAAGAACTTTACAAATGAACAGGTTGAGAATATCGTGTATGATCAAGTATTCCCATATTTATACATTGACGAAACTCAAACTGAAACAAAAGCATATATTTGTTGTGAAGTGAATATACCTCGAATACCAACAAATACCATTAAAGATATGACAATAACTATATGGGCTTTTTGTCATAAAGATATAATGAAATATTCTAAAAAAGGATACAGAGGAACAAGAACAGATATTCTTGCTGATATGATAGAACGCAATTTGAGAGATTCTGATAAATTTGGAATTGGGAAAGTGCATTTAGATTCTGTAACATGCATCTCTCCTAATACAAAGTTGTATGGTAGACAAATGATATTTACTATTCCTGATTTCAAGATAAAGGAGAAATAAATTTATGATAAAATACTCTTCTTATGATTATTTGTCTAATCTTCCTTTTTACATAGAAGGAATTGGGAACATTAAATGCCCTACACTTAGAAATATACGAGAAATAACATATAGTTTATTTTCGATATTTCTAAACGTAATTGAAATGAAGTTAGAAGATTTTTTAAAAGTTTCAGGATTACTTGAAAATTATAATACTCTTAACAAGGCACAAAAAGATGAAATATCTTTATATGTAATGTTGATGTCACAAAAGCCAGAGTTAATCTATGAGTTGATATCGTTTTTTATATGTGATGACATTTCATATAATCCTGATACTTTTGAATTTGAAATTCATCAAATAAATGATGAAAAGAAAACAATTATTGGGCATATAAATAATGAAAACTTTGAATATTTTAGGATGCAAGTGAGATATATTTTAGGAGTTGAAAGGAAGTCTGAACAGACTCCGATTTTTAAAAATAAACTTGCAAAAAAAATGTTTGAACGATTACAAAAACACAAAGCCGAAAAGCAAAAAGAAAATGATGAGAACTTTTCTTTAGATAATATGATATTAAAATATTGTACCAATAATAAAGTTGGAATTAATATTTTAAATGTTTGGGATATGACATATTATCAATTTACAAAATTATTCTCGGAATATATGAATGCAAGACAATGTGATATATGCGATATGATGGCTGCAAACACATTTTCTTATAAAAATTCTTCTGATTATAAACCAATGGAATATATGAAGAAGTTGAATAACTAATAACACCACTGATTATTCAGTGGTTTTTTTATTTTTAAGGAGGAATTAGAATGAGCGATATTAATATGGCTAACAGACAATGTTGTGATCTTGATATTAGAGAATATGCAACAAAGAAACCTTGGATGTATGCTGACTTCTGTAATACAACTACAATGGGCTTTAGTGCTGATGCAGTATATGCAAATAAAAAAGGTGCAAAAGATATTAAATTTGATAATCCATTGGATGGTACAATTTCTATGACATTTCAGGTACATCCGTTTAAAATTTATGCAATGCTTAGTGATGGAGAAATTGAAACATCTGCTGTTATTACAAGAAAAGAAGTGATCAAATGCAAAACAGAAGGCGAATTAGATTTAACTGGTACTCCAATTGATGGTACAACATTTGTTTACAAGGAAGATGATTTTGGTGGAACTGAAATTAAAGGAACAGTGGCAACTAAGAAATTTACAGCAACTACAAGTTCAGAGATTGCACCGGATACATCTTATGTAGTTGGATATTTGGAGCTGAAAGAAACAGGTGTTAAAAAAGTTTCCTTTAATAACAAAAAGATTCCTAAATATTTCTATATTCAGATGTCAACACTTGATAAGAATGAAAATGGCGAATTAGTTCCTATGAGAATTACAGCTTACAAAGCTTCGCCACAGAGAAATCTTGAACTTTCATTTGCATCAGATGGAGATCCTGCTGAAATTACTATTACTTGCGATGCACTTACCGATAAAGATGATAATGTTCTTGATATGATTGAAATTACAGACGAAACAGAATAGTAGTATTGAGGGTAGGTAATACTACCCTCTTTCTATAATGAGGTAAAAATGATTAAAGAGTGTAAAGTTATTAAAAACAATGGTGTTGTCGCAATTGCTTTATTCAACAATGTTTCTGTTCAGATTCCTAGTGAATTTGTAAATAACAATGTAGCTTACATCAAATTTGAAAATAACAGACATTGTGTTGTTACTAAAGCAGAATATGATAGAGCAAATACGAAACCAATAAAAAACAAATAAACCATTTGAAAGGAAAAAATATAGAAGATAAAATTGTGATAGATACTGAGGAATAATAGGGATATAGACATTGTACTATCACAAGATTTATATCCCTATTTTTTACGCATAAGGTGGTGAATTAAAATAAGTAAGAAATTTGATAAGGAGTATCAGACACAATGGGCACTTGAATCGTTATTCTTAAGAGAATGTGGTATACCTTACACCTTTGTTAAAACAGAGAATGGTATTACAACATGGAAATATCATAAAGATTACAGACTATTTGATGCCCTAAAGAATTTTTATAAAAATCAAAGTTGATGCTAAACAAGGCATTATGCATAAAATAGGTTACTCAAAATAATGAGTATAAAAGTAGATATCATACCTGTAAGTGAACAATTTAAATAGTAATAATCAGGCTGCTACTACTCTACTATGGAAAGGAAAATTTATGAAAGATTTTTTAGCAAATTTAGATTGGATGACGTTATTATCTGCTATTTGGACAGTTATCTTAGTTCCAATTGGAACACAGATTTATAAATATTTAAAATCTAAAAAATTAGATAAATATGGAGTCATTTTGTACGAAGAAATAAAGAAAGCTGTTAAATCGGTTTATGAAACAGAAGTAAAAGATATTAAAGGTACAGATAAATGGACTGAAGAAAAAATGGATGAGGTAAAGGAATTAGCAAAAACTAAAGCTATTCAGGCACTCAATACAGTTATTTATCGTTCTTTAAAAGAAGCAAATGAGGATTTTGAAAGCTATTTAGATTCTCTCATTGGAACAGCTTTATATGATGTTAAGCACGAAAACCAAAAGGAGGATTAATTATGTCAGTAATGTGTGCATGGGCTTCCTCTAATGAAAGAGGAAAATTAAAAGGTGGCAATCCTGGTGATCAGACAGGTAGGGAAGTAAAATGTGGAAGCATTTATAATTTTGGTCAAACACGAGTATATCGTTGTACCAACAGATCAAGAGCTGTTAAAATTGGTGCTGCTGCAAAAGCAATTGCTTTAAATAACTATTTTGGGTATTGTCAAACACATCGTAGTTCTGGATATATTGCTTTAAAAAATACAGGTTGGATAGTTTCAAATGTAAAAACAAAATGTGAGGTTGACTGCTCCGAATTGGCTGCATGTTCGGTAAATGTGGCTTTTAGTAAAGCCATGTTATCTTCATCTGTATATTCTGGCAATATTGGAAAAGCATTAATCGCAACAGGTTATTTTAAAGAATTAACAGCCTCTAAGTATCTTGGAAAATCCGAATATATTAAATGTGGGGATATTATTGTTGCACCAGGAAAACATGTGATTGTTGCATATACAGATGGTTCTAAAACGTCACAGAATACTATTTCTACAACTATTCAAGGTGTTATTTCTGGTAATTCATTGATTAAACGTGGTCAACAGGAAGCAATTAAGTTTACCGGTGTAAATATTGCAACAGATGGAAAAGTTGGCAATGAAACAAAAGCTATGAAATCAAGAGTGTTACAACACGCAATGAATTTAGATTATGAAGTAGGTCTTGTAGAAGATGGTAAATTTGGTTCAGCGTCTAAAAGAGCATTAGGTTCTCACTACGTTAAAAATGGCGAAAAACAATATATGGTTACGGCTGCAGAGATATTAATGTATTTAAATGGTTATAACCCAAATGGTGTTGAATATCCTGGTACATATGGTAATGGATTGGTTAATGCTTCAAAGCGAAAGTTCGGAGATGATGGTCTTAAAATTACAGCATCTGAATTCCTCAAATTAATATAAGGAAAGGCTCAGATGGTGTAATATGAAATGTACGAAATAAAAGCATTAACGAATTTAGATTTTCCAACCGTTATCTTGGGCGTATTTACAATAATCTTAGGAATTGATAAAATTATTTTTTTATTCAGAAAGATAAAAAAAACTCTTAGGATAAAATTTGGATTTGAAGAAGATAAAGAAACATTGGACAAAAGAATAGCCACCTTGGAAAAGCATGATAACTGGCAGTATAAAGAGATAACCAAAATTTCTCAAGGAATAGATGATATTAAATTTCACATGGATACAAATGAAAAGGAAAATAATCAAAGAATAATCGTACAATATGGTGCTGAACTTTACAATTTACATAGCAAATTTATGGAACAGAAATATGTTACAAGAGCTGGTTTAGAGACATTTGATTTATTAGCACAAACTTATCTTAAATGTGGTGGAAATCACTCTATTAAAGGAAAAATTATTCCTGAAGTAATGGCTTTGCCAATTCATGATGATTAAATATTTCTACCACAGTAAAAATTACTCATATTATAATATAGTACATAAATAAAATACATTTGTACATATTAACATTATGAAAAACAAAGTGTGGTATTATCGCAATCAAAGAGGATTAACATTGCAACAGCTATCAAAACTAACAGGCTTATCTGTTGCTGCCATATGTAAAATTGAAAACGACAACACTAATGATATACTTCTCAGTAATGCTATTGTCCTATCTTGTGCACTCAAGGTTGATATGTATGAATTATTTTGCATATCAAAATAAGGAGGGGATAATATGGATAGGCAATATTACAATGTTATATGTGAAGAGATTTCAATTTTAGGAGGAAAGGTTATTCACATCGACAAGAATGTTGGTAGTTTGGACGAAGTACATGAAGTTGTTAGTGAAAATGTTGGTAAATATCCTAATGGCAAATGGGAATTATACCCTATGATAATAACAATGTAAAAATTAAATAAAAATGTTTTAGAAAGAGCGGTTTCATACGAGATCGCTCTTTTGTTATATGTATAGAGAAATAGCACCGTATTTTTACGATGCTATTTTCCCTTCCATTGACTACTCTCCTACTGTTATAATCTTTGGATTGTTGCAATTAGTCAGATTGCACTTCCAAGATAAGGATTGTTTTTTATAATGGTAATATTTTATTTGCTCTATAGACAATTATACAATTGTTTTTATTATTGTCAAGCAAATATTTTCTCTACTTGTCTTGCTATATCTCAAGAACTTATGCAGGCATAGGATTTTTTGTATTATAGTTTCGTGTAGCAGAAGTTGACTAATCTTCTACTGTTCTATCTAATTTGCAATTCAAGTAGATACTCATATCTGTGGTTACTAAGTAACTTATGCCATAAGATTATCTATCTTTATGGTCTTTATAAACAGTGTATGCAAATCCGAGGACTGCAACACTTGTAGTGATAATAGAGCAAACTACTTCTACCAAAATATTAATTCCTTATCTACCTACACCGCCACAGATATGAGCTATTATACCATAATTTACCAATTAATATCAATAAGTGTCTTTACTACTATCTAGCCATGTAGTAAGGGCATTTTTTATTTGGAGAGTGTGTGGCTAGACCACTCTCGCCCTTATTTAGAAAGGAGTGATAAAAATAGCACAAAATGAAGGTAAAAAATTTGAACAAGCTATAAAAAATTCTGTTCCAGATACGTGTTGGATTTATCGTTTTAGAGACAATGCAGCATCGTTTGGGAATGGAAATAATACTAGATTTGCTAGTAGTAATATTTGTGATTATCTTCTATTTGATGATGATTCAAGGACATTGTATTTGCTCGAATTAAAATCAACTCAATCAACAAGTCTGACATTATCAATGATTAGAGATAATCAGATTAAATCTCTGCAAGAAGCAAGTGAACATAATTTTGTCGCAGGTTTTGTTTGTAACTTTCGTAATAACAATAACGATACATTCTTTATCAAGATTAGCGATTTTATGGATATGATGAAGAATATAAATAAGAAATCTTTTAATGTAAAAGATTTAGAAAATAATGGTGCTATCAGAATAGATAGTCACAAGAAACGGACTCGATATACATATGACATTGGAAAGTTCGTTGAAGAAACACATTTGTAAAGGAGTATGAGGAAATGAACTATCCATTTGTCTGTCCAAGTTGTAATCACAAGGAAACAATATCAATGCCAATGGCTGAATATACAAGTTCAGGACATATGTGTACAGAATGTGGTACTGAAATGGTACGAGAAGTTGAGTCATTGGTGGCTCATAGCATAGATAAAACTGGTGGATTTTATTCTACCACATCAATTTAAAGAAGGAAGGAAAATAATATGATTACATATTTTAAAATGAAAATTAAAGAACACAAAATTAAGTTAGCACTCTACTCTTCTATTGAAGAAATTATGAATGAGAAGGAAGATGTTATTACACTTATTAAAAATTTATACCTCGTGTTAAAGGATACACCTGTAAATGAATTAAGAGATGTATTCATGGAAAAATTAGCAGAAATTATTCATAAAGAAGTTCAAGGAACAAATAATGAAAGAATTGGTAAATAATTATGACTAAAACTTTTAAAACTGTGGTCGAATTAGAAAAATATGTACAAAAAGCTGTTAATAAAGCTGTTAACAATGCTTCTGATAGACTTTTAGGAACATTACAACAGTATATAGACAGTGATTATTATGATTTATTTGAGCCAGAATATTACAAAAGAACTAATGCTTTTTATAATGCGGCAGTTTCAAAAGTGTTAGATAATAATACTGCTGAAATTGGACTTGATGATTTATATATGAGTTATCAATATCCGGCAAATTATAAATTACAAGATGGTTCAATAGGTCATTGGACTGGTAAAGACCAAGCATATATGGCTGATGCAGGTTTCCATGGTAATTCTTTAATTTATCGTGATGGACACTTTTGGAGTGATTTTCAAGAATTTTGTGAAAATAATGCTATTAACATATTAAAAGAAGAATTAGAAAAACAAGGTATACAAGTAAAATAATAAGAGGATTATAGGTATTGTAACCTACTCTTCTATTATGCTAACGCTCCTTTCGTGAGCGTTATTTTTGTATTTAAAATAAACATGGAAAGGAGAATATATAAATAATGAATAATTTTAAAGTGTTGCTTCAAGCTGTGCTAGATTCAAATGGTATTGGTGGAAACGATATTACAAAAATTCAAAAGATAATTGATAAATATCATATTAATCTTACTACGCAACTTGATACAGCATCAATGATGGCTGAAATAAAAAAAATTGTTCCGCAATTAGAATCTGAATTAAGTAAAATTTATAATGCAGATATAAAAATTAGCGATAAAGAGCTTTTAAAAGCAATTAATCAAATTGGGAACGAAGCAGAGAAAACAGCAAGTAAGGTAAAGACAATTGCAGAATCACTAAATAACGGCACTTATTCATTACAAATTGACCAGTTAAAATCTCAATTTCAGAAATTTGGATTATCAGCAGACGAAGCAGAGAATAGAGTAAAAGAACTTCGTACTACTCTCTCTAATATGAAATCGTCTTCTGGCAATGAACTTGTAACCAACTTTCAGAAATGGCAGAATCAAATTAAGGGAGTAAAAATACAATTAGACCAAGCAAAGTTATCTTTTGATAAATTTGAGCAGCCTGTGTCTGATGAAAAGATTACTTCTCTTTTACTTAGAATTCAAAACTTTTTAAGTAAAAACACGGCTATTACCAAGGAAGCCAAAACTCAGTTAGAATTATATTTAAATGAGTTAAATGGTGGGGTTACTCTTGGAAGATGGAATCAAATAAACCAAACATTAGCGAAAACAGAATCTGAGATGAGAACTCTTGGCAAATTAGGCAAAAGCTTAAAAGACCAATTTTCACAAGCCGCAAATTCCTTTACTCAATGGATTTCTGTTAGTTCTATCATTATGTTTGGAGTTACCAAAACTAAAGATGCTATTAAAGAATTAAAAGATTTGGACAGTATTCTTACAGAAATTGGCAAAACTTCTGATAGGACTTTGGAGCAATTACAAAGTCTAGGAAAAGAATCATATTCACATGCAAGTAAATATGGTCGTACTGCTTCTGATTGGCTAACCGGTGTACAGGAAATGAACCGAAGCGGTTTTCAAGGTCAGCAAGGAAATGACATGGCAGATTTGTCAATACTTGCTCAAGCTGCTGGTGATTTAAACAGAGAAACAGCAGATAGTTATATTCTTGCCATGAATGCTGCATATGATTACGAGGGATCTGTTAAAAAATTAAATGCTGCATTAGACGGCATGAACCAGATTACAAACGTTAATTCAACAGACATGGAGACAATGACAAGTGCAATTACAAAAGCCGGTTCAACTGCGTCTACTACTGGTGTTCAAATTAACGAATTATCTGCAATGATTGGTACAATTTCTGCCAGAACAAAAGAATCTGGCGAAGAAGTTGGTACTGGTATTAAGTCCTTGCTTATTAATCTGCAAAATACTTCCTCTGATAAAATCGTTCAAACTTTGAAGAAAGCCAATGTTTCTATGACAGAAATGAAAAATGGCATTGAACAGTTGCGTTCTCCAATAGCGATTCTTGAAGATTTACAGAAAGTATTTAACAGTCTTGATTCAAAAGACCCTTTAAAGGCAGAAATTTTAACAAATATTGGTCAAAAGTATCATGCAAATGAATTGGCTGCCCTGCTCAGTGGATGGTCTGATTACAATAAGATGCTTCAAGATTATTCAGAAGGTGATGGCTCTGCATTTGAAGAAGCTCAAAAAAGTGCTAATAATTTAGAAGGTTCTTTAAATAAACTTTCTAATACTTGGACATCTACAATAAATAATATTGCAAATTCAAGTGAATTGACCACAGCAGTAAAAGGTTTAAATGGCGTTTTAACAGTTGTTAATAAGATTACATCTGCTTTGGGAGGATTTGGAACAATTACAACAACTGCATCTGGAATACTTGGTGCAAAAGGATTAGGATTAACGTAAGTTACTCGTCATAGTTTACAAGTCAACCTTTATAATGCTATATAATAATGCCATATAGCAGACTAGAGGTGCTTTCGATTTGAGTCGTTCATCGAGAAAGCTAGTCCTTGGATTAAAATATCCTAAATATGTCGAATATCGGAGGAAGCCGTAGCCTAGTAATAGGGTGCTGCACATTGAAATAAAACAACTTATTATGAAAGTAATAGGGAATGTACATGCTTAGTAAAACGAAAACGGTAATTCCGACACGTTATAAATGTTAATTGAAAGTGTGATTTCAAGATGTTATATCGTGCGAGAGGCTGACAAGACACGATTGAATATAGGCATAATTATATTTGATTGCAATATACATGATCCGTAACCTGGGAGAAAGCCCCTGAGAAACGAATAGGGAAACGAACTTAGTATTATCATACTATTGCCCTACTTAGTACATATCACACAAATTTATATTGGCTTGGAAACAATATAAATATTTTTGTTTTTTATTTACAAACAGAGAATAATAAAATAGAGAGTAGAACACTCTACTCTCTTCTATATAAAATGATATAATATTCCCTCACTAGACTCACTACATAATTTTAAGAACAATCGTAAATATTATGATGGCGATCACAAATTTAGTCATACTATTGAAATCAACAGTAAATTTCATAAAATCCCTCCTAACATATATATCAGAAGAGGAGAAACTTTGTTCTTAAGCCTCAGTAAAGACAGCCGTGTAGATATTGTCTAGCTCCCTTAATCGTGTTGTTTTCAACACATCCACCTCAAGAAATATTGTATCACCTTACAACAATTTGGCAATCCAGAACATTAGTTTTTGTCGATTTATGGAACACTATTCTTCTTGCATTTTCTTACATTCTGTACTATTCTTCTATTATATAACATAAAATATTATTTATTGGAGGAATGCAATTATGGCAAGAGGAAAGAAAAATCTTACATTAGAAGAACAGTTGGCAAAGATAACTACTGAAATTGAAAACATGGAGAATTCATTAAAAGAAATGAAAAAAGCAAAGAAAGACCTTGAAGAACAGATGCATCAGGCAAGACTTTCTGAGCTGGACGAGATAATCAAAGAAAAGGGATTAAGTTTTGATGAATTGAAAGAAATGTTAAACAAAGAGTAGTCAACCGACTACTCTTCTGTTTTTATTATGAAAGGAAGATAATCTTATGGAAAAAGAATGGTGTTGATATAGCACAAATGTTCTGATAGAATTCTGTCAATTATTGGTATATAATGGTAATAGTATTAATAATTATTAGGAGAATAATATGGCAAAGAGGATAAGGAAGAAAAATAAATCAAAATTTTTGATGTTTTTTACCAAATATACGATTTGGGGTTTTATGATTATACTATTATCAGTAATAATTGATTTGTTAAATACCAATAATTATTTTATTGTAGATATTATAAAAAATTTGTTTTCTAGTATAGGTATTGCAGTTTTAGTTGGTGCTATTTTTGATTTTTCAAAAAATAGCGAAGCATTTACTTCTTTTGTATCAAATATATTAAGGAATATTGTCATATCAAAAGATTTTTTAAATGTAATGAGCGAAGAAGAAAAAAAGAATTCTTTAGAATTAATATTAAAACCAACCGATTTACAAATTGAACAATGTTCATCTATTGATTTATATTATAAAAAATCAATCAATACGTTTATGAATTTATATACTTCTCCATTTAAGACAAATTTAATTATTAATATAAATGTTACGAAAGAAAATGGTCGCATTGTTGCAAAAGGAGATTTAACACATAAAATATATAAAGTAAATGGTAAATATGAATCTATTATAACAACATTTGAACATGATAATTGTAAAATTATTGATAGTTTCATTATATTACCAAATGGAGAAAAAATACGATTAGAAAATGAGTCTGTAAAAGTAACAAATAATAAAGAAGAAATCAATGAAAATGGTGAGATAGCTAAAAAATATGAAACTCAAATTCCAGAAAGATATTGTGATTCATCATATTTGACAGTTTGTAGGGAGTTTGAAGAAGTAGGAAATGATCATTGGATTAATTTTCATTGGATATCATTAACAATTTGTGATGGCATATTTTTTAAAATGTCTTGCGATAAAGATATTACAATCAAAGATTATCTTGTTTTTGATGACAAAATGTGTTATGATATCGAAGTGAACGATAATAAAAATATTATTAAAATTATTTCTACTAATTGGTTAAATTCATATTCTGGATTCACCATTACTGCAAGTGATACATAAAACCAGGTAACAATCATACATTTATATATATATAGTATAATAGGAGGGATAATTATGACGAAACATATCGGCGGCAAAATTATCGGTGGTCGTATAGGCGGCTAATAAATTTTTATATAATAAAATATATCTTTATTATGTAAAACATTATAAAAAGAGTCTATTTTGAATAGGCTCTTTTTATTTTTCTTATAAATTAAAAACAAAATAACGGGATATTAATCCTGATCTTCTTTCAAAATCACGGTTTCCATTTATATCCACACTTCTTACAAACATTCATTGATTTACCAGAGCCAATAAATCCCCAAATAAGCGAATATCCACGATTTGTAATACCAATATCGGTGCAACCACATTTTGGACAATGCACTTTATTGCTATCATCACTGTTTTTCTGTTGTTCCACTTGAGTTTTAAATTGTGATAACTTTAATTGGTATTCAATAGGATCTTTTTGTTTTAGGTCTTCCATTGCCTGTATAAATGAAGGATCGTTTGAAATACTTTTAATCAAACTTATATCTTTATCATTCCATTGTTTATTACCACACACTGGGCACAATTCATCATAAACATCATCATTTTTTGTAAAACCACAAATATCACAAATAATCATTTTGTTCTCCGTATAATATTATATATAATTTTCCAAGTTTATATATAATATACCATAATAAAATAGCGTTGTAAATATTGACGAGTCTAATAGCGTTACATATATTTGGGACAAATTAAAAAAACAGATTCCTAGTGTAAGCAAAGAAGCATCTGATTTTTTTGATAAAACTAAAAATTGGGATTTAAGTAAATTTGTAAAAAGTGAAAATGGTTTTGATGATTTAATAAGCAAATTTAAATTGTCAGATGAAAATCTCAAAAAGTTTCTTAAAACTTGGGATGGAACTGGTGACATAGCAAAAGAATATAACAAATATTTAGAGCAAACTTCCTCTTCCACTTCTAAATTCTCCGCTTCATTAAAAAACGTTGCAGCAAATATGGGAATTATGCTTGCTATAACTGTAGCTTTAAAATTACTTGGTGCTGCATGGGATCATTTCGATGTAACTGTCGAAGAATCTCAAGCAAAAGTCGATGATATAACAACAAAACTTAAAGAATTAAATGAAGAATATGACAAATTAAATTCAAGAGATTCTGATAGTCTCACTTCTTCTGAAAAAGAGCGTCTAAATTATTTAAAAGACAGAATTTCTTATGAAGAAGAACTTCTTGATATTGAAAAGAGAAAACAATATCAGGAACAAATGGGTGGTGGCTTTACTGATTTATTTGATAAAGATTCAGATAGTTATAAAAAATGGGTTGAACTTGTAAATGACTTTGGAAAAAATGAAGTCATGGAGGGATTTTGGCACGGTACTATCGACTCTAATATTGACGAATACAATCAGGCATTAGCCAATGCTAAAGACATAACCGATAAGCTTGAGGAAGCAAGAAAAGGCGGTCATGATGAAGATAGTTATTATGTCAAACAATTAAGAGATGATTTAGAATTAGAGAATGAAACAATAACATCCATTGAAGGTGATTTACAACAAAGATATGACGACCGTAAAGAACTCATTAATAAATATAACGAGTATATTCAAAAAGACAACGAAGCTTTAAATGCAACGGATAGATATGGCAACCCTCTTCTTTCAGAATCTGATCGAGAACAAATTCAAGATAATATTGATTTCTATCAAAATTGGGTTGATATATATACAAAAGAAGTTGAACAGATTGGAAATGCGATTTATAACACTGATTCTAATATCAAATCTCTTTCTGAGAAAACTGGTATATCTGAAGAAGAGTTATCCAAAGCAGGTTTTTCTGATGCTGATTTTGAAGAATTATTAAAATTGGATGGTACTGTTCATTTTGATAAAAATACAACAATTGATGATTTAAAAGAAACATTGGGTAATGCACAACAGACAGCAAATCAAAATCCAATTGTTATAACAACAGTACAAGACGCTTTAAATTATACGTCAACTGATGAGGATGGAAACGCTACGTCTACGTCTTTGAACGATGAGATTAATTCATATACTTCGCAAATAGAATCATTAGATAAGATTTTAAAGACAATTGACAAAGGAACTTTTGGACAGGAACAAATCTTATCTCTTGCTCAAGACTTTGGAATCGTAACAAATTCTGTGAGCGATGCAAAAACTCAGATTAATGATATGAAGAAAGATCTTCTGAATAATTTAACTGAATCGTTTAATCTAATTATAAATAACGAAGATACAATTGACGAAGTAAAAAATAAACTTATATCTATAAGAGATTTAATAATATCCTCTGCTGATGCAGATCCTATCGCAAGCGCCCTTAGTGATTATGAAGATAAATTATCTTCTCTTCAATCTGGATATGACAAACTTTTGTCTGCTCAAGAAGAATATAATACATATGGTGCGATTACTGCTTCTACATTAAAAGATTTAACTGATAACAATTTGTTGCAGTATATGACTGTCACAGCAAATGGAATATCAATTAATACTTCTGCTTTAGAAGACAATGAACAAGCATTAAAAGCTTCTGCTACTGCTGAGTTATATAATGCTATGTGTAATGATATTCAGAATCTGTCATTAAATGACACAAGCCAATTATCTACAATTGCACAGTCTGCTATTGCAAATTTAGATTCTGCTGCCACTACAGCAGGTAAAAACGCTGCTGTTGCTGCAAAAGGTTGGTGGGAATACGGTAGCTCTATTCAAAGCATTCCTGGCGTATCTAAATTAACAGGTAATAATTATCAGAAAGCTACTGCAATTGTAAACCAGTATAAGAAAATTGCTCAATCAATAAATAGCATTTCTGTTGGGAAAACGAATTCTTCTAAAAAATCTTCTGGTTCAGGCTCAAAGAGTTCTGGTAAATCAGCATCAGACACTGCTAAAGAAGAAATCGAAGCATACATGAAGTATATGGAAGCTTCTCTTGATGCTGGTAAAATAACTTATCAGCAATATGTAGATCAAGTATCTAAAATGCTAGACGATATGTATCATCAAGGCAAAATTTCCGCAAAGGAATATTTTGATTATGTAAAGGAACGTCTTAGTCAACAATTAGATATTTACAAGGCTGCGCTCTCCGCTGTCACTTCTCTTCTTGATGATACAATGGATAAAATTCAAGATGATATAGATTCTTTGAATGATAAGAATGACGCACTGAATCAGCAAAAGGATGACTATGATAGTATTCTTTCGGTTGTAGATGATGTATATCAAAAAGAAATAGACAAGCTCAATGAGCAGAAGGATTTATTGCAAGATAAGATAGATGCTCTAAATGACCAAAATGATGCTTTAGATTTACAATATCGGAAAGAGCAAGCTCTTTATGCGTTAAGAAAAGCCCAAGAACAGCGTACGAAAAAAATCTTTAACGGGAAAGAATTTATATATGATACAGATAAGGAAACCATTCGTGACGCACAAAAAAATCTTCAAGATATTGAAAATGAAGAAATCATTAAGAAACTTGAAGATGAACAAGACGCTCTCGACAAATCTATTGAAGATTTAGAAAAATATCGTGATTTATGGGCTGAAATTGCAGATGCATACAAAAAGAATACCAACGAAATGCTTGCAATTCAACTTTGGGGCAAGGATTATGAAAATTTAATTCTTCAAAATCGTATTCAAGATATTAACGGTTTTAAAGATAACTATTTAAGAATCCAATCTCAAATAACTGATAATGAAAAAGAAATAAAATCTTTAGAAGAAAAGAAAGAGATTTATCAGCAGTTGAAAGACCAGTGGAATTCTATTTCTTCTGAATATGAAAATCAGATGAATCGTCAATATGCTGTGCAGTTACTTGGTGCAAATTGGGAACAAGACGTTTTAAATGGACGTTTAGATGTTTTAAACAATTTCCGTAATCAGTATATTGCTATTCAGCAAGCTATAGCTGATGCTGCATGGCAAAGTGCTCAAGCTCAAATCCAAGCCGCACAAGCTGCCCAAAGTGGAGGTAGTGGAGGTAGTGGAGGTAGTGGTGGAGGTTCTACTCCTATTCAAAACCAACAAGCATATCATGTATTACACCTTGTAGGTGGTTATTCTACAAGCGGAGAAGCATCAAGTAAAATAAGTAGTTTTAATGGTAAAGGTGTTTATAAGTATAAAGATGGAAAATGGTATGTTTACAAAGAAGAAGATTATTCAAATC
>ERZ773243.1520-NODE-1520-length-24588-cov-7.836914_pt1 | contig 24588 bp, 26 predicted proteins | sample MGYA00580520_ERZ773243 | MGnify/ENA primary metagenome ERZ773243 (study PRJEB29015, sample SAMEA2737747) | human gut metagenome | biome: human gut; feature: human-associated habitat; material: faeces | place: China | collected 2012 ... | reverse complement strand
GATACTCCCCTATAAAAATGGCTATTTATCAACTGTTTGTTGTGACATAGCCTTTATTAAAAAGAGTGATGGTGAAGGTACAGACTTCTACTATATGGGAGACGTTGATACTCATAAATGTATTCAAACAACCATTGATAGTAAGGATGGTAAAAAGTTGTCTATCGTAAATGTTTTGTATGATATGAAGCAGGTAGTTAACGACAAGATTTATGATTATTTTGAAGATGGTCAGTAGAATGAACGGCTAAAGTCATCAAATAAACTAAATATGGCTAATAAGGCATAAAAAGCACAGCTTTGAGCTGTGCTTTTGCTTATAGTAGTTGTGTTAATCAGGAAATTGGCAAATGCCATTATCTTAAAAATACAACATCATTATGAAATTGGATAAATTCCTTTGATGGTTTAAATTTAGCAGGAAGCATAATTTGTTTATGCTCCGTATCCACTATAAAGTCTCTAGTAACTTGGTCTAAATTCTTTGCCTTCTTTAGCTTATCAGAGACAACAATTCTGTAATCGTTATCCAATGTTATAAAACCCTTATCAAAAGCTCTGTCGTGCAATGCGTTTAAACATAGACCATTTCGTGGATTTGTTTTTTCTTTACCATCACTGTCTTTCCATGGCTTAATATGGCTTGCTGTTAAAAATGCTGGGACACTTATACCTGTAAGACAGCATTTAAAATCATAGGAAGCTAAAACGGTTGCCCTAAAAAATGATTGTCCTACTCTTTGCTTAATAATGGCTTCACGTGTCGTGCCAATGGGAGTGTTATCTGGTATCAGCGTTGAAGCTACACCTAATTCCTTAGATAGCTTCTCTCTTAATGTACAGGCTTTTTGAATCAGTGTTTCATTATCCTTATTAAAATCTTCCCATATAGTTTTCTCTAATTTAGCTCCATTTGAAAGACCTTTTACCCCTCTGCTTATTTCATCTGGATCTAAACGTGCAATATTTCCCATTTTCATAGAAACTGCAGCTGAAGTTCTGTTTAATAGAATAGCTAATTTTTTTATTTCTGGGTGAGTGCTATTTATCTTTCCAAATGGAATTCTACAATAAAGCTCAAATGCTAGTAATGTTTCATCATATGTCCAATTCTTATTAGCCAAATTATATCACTGTCCTTTAAGTGAGGTATGTTTTCATTATATCATTGAACAAAAATTTATAAAAGAAGTACATATCTATGATTGTTAATTTTCAAAATAAATCTATCAATGCTATAATAGCCTTAGTTGTACGGGTAGCCTTAATATTTGAGGAGGTCGTACCTGGTTGTTTGTACCAGTGGCGCTTTAGTCGAGCTTTCGGCTAGAGCGCTTTTTGTATATACTAAGCTTTATAATGAGGTTTGCTATGGTTAAGGAATACCCACCTAGATTTTCTATTGGAGATATAATTACGTGGTTTTGTGATGATGATGGTGAACTACATTCTGGTACTGTGCTTTATGTTAACAAGGCTATGACTGCTACAGGTATGGAAATTAACTATGAGGCAAGGAATATGCTTTTAGGAGAACCACATACTTTTTTAGACGAGAGTGATGTTCTGGAGGATGTGGAGTTATGAAACATAACGGTCATAAAGAGACTTTAGTTTTTCAGCTTGCTGGCAGCATTTTCTTTAATGGTTGCTTTTTGCCCATGTAAGTGGGTATAATTAAAGAAAAAATTTGGAGATGTGTGATTATGACCTTACGCAGTCTGGCGTCTGTGCTTGACGAAAAAATATACTATATGCTGCTTTTTACGGTGGCGATTATTCCTCTGCATCAGGAGTTTGCGGCGGTTTGTACGGCCTTGACTTTTTTGGCCGCAGCCTTTGTTGCTATGGTAAAGGGCAGGCAGCAGCCTGCTGTGCTTAAGGAGTGGCAGCAGGCTCTGTTGTTTTTGCTTTTTATTGCAGGCTGGGCGTCCCTGCATTTTTCAAGAAACCAGTTTATTTCCTCATGGAACTACGTTTACGTTGCCGGTCAATATAGTGCTATGGTTTTTGTGCTTTTGCGTTATGGCTGGAAAAAGCCTCAGGTTTTTGGCGAAGAGTCCCAGAATCTGCAGGACTGGCGTAAATTTTTTTGCTTGCCCAGGCCCATGCAGCTTTTGGGAGCGTTTTTGCTGGTGTCAGTTTTAGTCAGCAGCATTGGTATTGCTCAAAAGCTTTTAGGAGTTACTGCTGAGGGTATTTGGGTTGATCCTGCTCAGTTTCCTGATTTAAAGGTGCGTGTTTTTTCTACACTGGTTAATCCTAATATTCTGGCAGGCTACCTTGTACTTGTCATTGCTTACGCAGCGGCTTTTTTCAATGTTTTTAGAGAAGATAAAAGGCTGCGTATTGCTTTGTTTGGCACTGGTGTTTTAGCGGCTCTGTGTCTTTTGTATACCTATTCCCGTGGCAATTGGCTGGCTTGTGCTGTAATGCTTTTTGCTTATTGCGTGCTTTTCTATCGCAAGGCCTTTTTGCCCATTATGGCTGGTGGTGCGGTGGCTCTTGTGGTTGGGGGCAATGCTGTTATGCAGCGTTTGGCTTCTATTACCAGCGGTCAGGATACGTCTGCTGCTTTGCGTTTGGCGTATCTTCATTGTACCAAGATGATTATTGAGGATTTTCCCATGGGTGTGGGCTGGTACGGCTATCGCTTTATATATCCTGAATACAATTATTATCTGGCAGATACCAGTGTTATTATGTATCATTGCCACAATATTTTCCTCAATGTGCTGGCGGAGCTGGGCTGGCAGGGCTTTATTGTTTTTATGGCTGTATGGGCTATGTTTGTCTATAATGGCTGGCAGCTGGCTTTTAAGGGGCGTGCTCTCTGGGTCAGAGCCATAGGTCAGGGGTATGTTTTGGCTGTGGTTGGTATTGCTGTTGGTGGTTTGACTGACCATGTGTATTTTAATACGCAGATGGGGTTGTTGTTTTGGGTGTTGGGTACTCTTGTTATGATTTCTAGGAAGCTAGAGGTGTACTGCAATGATGGAGACTCAGTATAATACTCCATTTGCGTTGTTGCTCGCTCCTAGACGTACTAGTGAGTACGCCTTTGTTGCGGCGTCTAGCATCTGGAGCATTCTCCTGAGTCTGTGAACATAGGCGTGCTAATGTAGAGGCGTTCTATTGTACAGCGTTGTAACGCGCCACCTGCTTTGTCAAGGTTTCTGGATGTACCTATAATAACCATTTCAGAACTAGCTTTTGACAATTTTATATGATATAATAACCATAGTTACACGGGTAGCCCGATGGGAGGTCGTGTCTAGTACGAACTAGTAGCGTCTGCTGAGCACAGCAGACGCTTTTTTTATTGACAATGGAATTTAGAAACTTTATAATTGAATTAACCAATAGGTTAATATTGAGGCGGTGGCTATCAATATGAAGATTAGGTATGCTAATCAGAAGGTCGAGAAATTTTTTTCCGATTATGTTAAGATGCAGAAGAAAATTCCGTATGAGTGGGTAAGAACTATTAAAAAGCATATGGATAGACTTAGGGCTGCTGAATGCTTTGGTGACTTTTTGGCATTGGGTTTAGGAAAGCCAGAACCGCTTAAGGGATATAAAAATATTCGCTATGCTATTCACATAACGCCTAATGTCAGGCTTATTATTGAGTTGATTGCAGATAGTAATACTATAATTATATGTGATGAGTTAGAAGTCAAGGGAGTGAGCGATTATCATGGACAAAAGGAAAACTGGTATATCCCGTGATTTGATTATACATCCCGGAGAAACTATTGCTGAGGTAATTACTGAAAGAGGAATTTCGCAGGCTGAGCTGGCAATGCGAACAGATGTCTCAGCAGCATACATTAGTAATGTTATTTCAGGCAAGAAAAATATTTCTGCAAAGTTTGCGATGAATTTAGAATATGCTCTTGGCGTGCCCAAGTCTTTTTGGCTTAATTTGCAGGCAATTTATGACGCAGAGCTGTTGGAGTATAATGAGCTACAAACCATAACAGATGAGGAACGCCTGATTCGCACAAAATTGTCTGATGTTGTGAAGCGTTTACAGGATAAGGAAATCTTGCCTAGTGAGGAAAGTCAGGAAAAATCAATATTGAGCCTGAGAAAGGTTTTTCATATTAGTAATATAGGTAATCTGAAAAAAGTGTACAAGAAAAGTGGGTTTGATAATGCTTTGGTTGATGAGATGAAGGTTGCTTTGTGTGATTAAGGATTGATTTTGATTTTAAAGGAGGCAGTATAACATATCATCTGCTGCGTTACCCGCTCCTAGACGTACTTTTAGTACGCTTTCGTCGCGGCGCCTTACATATAGTATGTTCTACTGTGTCCAAGAATATAGGTGTACTGTTTTGTAGGCGTTCTATTGTACAGATTTGTAACAACCTTTACAAAGTTTACATTCTGCGTAAAATATAAGTAAAAACCTTTAAAAAGTGTTGACTTGAATATAAAAGTGCTGTATCATACAACCCATATTGAAAATATTGAGCGATGAAGAGAAGAGTAGGCGAGGGAGCTTGGCACAGAGAGCCTCCATTTTGGTGCAAGGGGGAGCAGGTGATTTTGCTGAAGATGGTCTTGGAGCTGATGGGCTGAGATGCTTGCATTTAGGTCGTCCGGGCGCACCCGTTACAGTGCTGGAGTATTAAAAGGTAATCAATCCTTGCGTACTTGATGAGGCTCATATGGTGACATGTGGGTGAATAAGGGTGGTATCACGAAGTTATGCTTTCGTCCCTGTAGTTTTACAGGAACGGAAGCTTTTTTTATTGCTCCTAAGGTCCTGTAGTATTTAATGGAATTGAAGGAGGAAAGGAATATGCCTATTAAAATCAATGATAATTTGTCTGCAATCGAACAGCTCCATGAGGAGGGAATTTTTACTATGACTATGGAGCGTGCTTTGAATCAGCGTGTGCGTCCTTTGAAGGTTTGTGTGCTTAATTTAATGCCTTTGAAAAAGCCTACTGAAATTCAGCTCCTGCGTCTTTTGGGAAATTCTCCCCTGCAGATTGAGGTTGATTTTTGTCGTACTGTGAGCCGCGAGACTACTCATACAGATAATAGCTATCTTGATAGGGCTTATCTGGAGTTTGAGGATGTTAAGGATCGTTATTACGATGCTTTTCTGATGACTGGCGCTCCCGTTGAGACATATGCCTTTGAGGATGTTGATTATTGGGAGGAAATAGTCAAGTTTCTGGATTGGGCTGAGTACCACTGCTATTCTACTATGAGCCTGTGCTGGGGTGCTCAGGCTGCTTTGTACCATTATTATGGCGTGCAGAAAACCCTGCTGCCTCAGAAGATGTTCGGTATTTTTCCCTATGGCCTGACGGTGAAGAATCACCCGCTGCTGCGAGGCTTTGATGACCGTTATTTTATTCCTCAGTCCCGTCATACTGCTGTAGATGATAATGCTATTGATGCCTGCAAGTCTCTGCAGGTGCTGAGCCGTTCTGTAGAAAATGGCATTAATGTTTGTGCTACCAAGGATTTGCGCCGTATTTTTGTTTTAGGTCATTTTGAGTATGATCGCTATACCTTGGCAGATGAGTATTATCGCGATAAGAAAAAGAATTTGCCTATTGAGGTTCCACGTCATTATTTCCCTGATAATGATACTACTCAGGAGCCTATGTTTAAGTGGCGCAGCTATGCTCATTTGTTTTATATGAACTGGCTGAATATTGTTTATCAGGATACTCCATATGATTTGGCGCAGCTGGCTCCTGCTTCTGGCAGCAAGCTGGATAAGGCGCTGAATGAGTACAATAAAATTTTATATAAGCTACAGCAGTAATTCTTGTCTGTAGTGCCTATTATAATGAAATAAATATGTTGAATAATGGTTTGTTTTGGCCTATGTGGCCGGCTATGATTTAAGGAGGTAATAATTATGACTAATTTCCATATTAATACAAAATGTGTACAGGGAGGCTATGTTCCAGGCAATGGCGAACCGCGCCAAATTCCTATTGTTCAGTCTACTACCTTTAAATATGATACTAGTGAGGATATGGGCAAGCTTTTTGATTTGGAGGCCAGTGGTTATTTTTATTCTCGTTTGCAGAATCCTACCTGCGATGCTGTTGCTGCCAAGATTGCTGAGCTGGAGGGTGGTGCTGCGGCAATGCTGACTTCTTCTGGTCAGGCGGCTATTTTCTTTGCTTTGTTTAATATTTGCGAGGCAGGCAGTCACATTGTGGTTTCTTCTTCTATTTATGGTGGTACTTTTAATCTGATTAAGGTTACTATGGCGAAGATGGGCGTAAGGGCTACCTTTGTTGACCCTGACTGCACTCCTGAGGAGCTTGATGCTGTTTTTCAGGAAAATACTAAGGCTGTTTTTGGCGAGACTATTGCTAATCCTGCCCTGACTGTTCTTGATATTGAAAAGTTTGCTGCTGCGGCTCATAGACATGGTGTGCCCCTGATTGTGGATAATACCTTTCCTACTCCTATAAATTGCCGTCCTATTGAGTGGGGAGCTGATATTGTTGTTCATTCCACTACTAAGTATATGGATGGTCATGGCGCCTGCATTGGCGGCGCTATTGTGGACGCAGGTCGTTTTGACTGGCTGGCTCATGCTGACAAGTTCCACGGCTTGTGTGCTCCTGATGATTCCTATCATGGTATTGTTTATGCAGAAAAATTTGGCAAAGAGGGCGCCTTTATTACCAAGGCTACTGCTCAGCTGATGCGTGATTTTGGCTGCTGCCAGTCTCCCCAAAGTGCCTTTATCTTAAATCTTGGCTTGGAGTCCCTCCATGTGCGTATGCCCCGTCATGTGGAAAATGGTCAGGCTGTGGCAGAGTTTTTGGAAAATCATCCTCAGGTTGAGTATGTAAACTATCCTGGTCTGCCTTCTAATAAGTACTATGCTCTGGCGCAGAAATATTTGGGCAATGGTGGCTGCGGCGTTGTTTCCTTTAATCTGAAGGGAGGACGCAGGGCTGCGGAAGCCTTTATGAAGAAGCTGAAGGTGGCAGCTATTGAGACTCACGTGGCTGATGCACGTACCTGCTGCCTTAATCCTGCTACCAGTACTCACCGTCAGCTGACTGATGAGCAGCTGGAGGCAGCTGGTATTCCTGCAGGTCTGGTACGTATTTCCTGCGGCTTGGAGGACAGCAGGGATTTGGTTGCTGATTTAAAGCAGGCCCTTGAGGGCTTGGCGGAGATTTTATAGTACGCAGTATGACATATCATCTGCTGCGTTGCCCGTTCCTAGACGTACTAATTATATTTTTAGCTTCTGCCTTCGGGCAGGAGCTTTTCTTATTTTTGCACAAAAATGTCCAGGAGGGACTTTGTAAACTTTCTTACATTTAGCGAGAAAAAATAAAAAATTGCAGATGTGCTACACTATTTATTTACAGATGCGGGTGAACCGAGTACAATAAAATAGGATAAGTATATATGAGTTAAATATTTTAGCCGTTTGATTAAATTAGTAATAGGAGCGATGAATATGGATTTGAGAAAGGTTCAGGAGCTGCTTGATGCTCAGGTTCTGATGGGCGAGGAGTATTTAGACCGCCCCGTTGAGACCTGCTGCGGCAGCGATTTAATGAGCGATGTTTTGGCGTTTACCAAGCGCAATACTTTGCTGTGTACTGGTCTTACTAATATGCAGGTTATCCGTACTGCTGATATGACGGATTTGTGTGCTGTTGTTTTTGTGCGCGGAAAAAGTCCGGATAAGGATATTTTGGAGGAGGCTGCAGAAAATCAGCTTCCTATTATGGTAACAAGATATACATTGTTTGAGGCCTGCGGTATTTTGTACGAGGCTGGTATTGGCGGTTGTTCTAAAGGAGAGTAAAGATGACTGATAATAAATCTGTAAAGCTTGGCTTTGATGTGGCTGGCGGCGATTTTGAGCGTGCTGGCGAGGCTTCTGCCAAAATCAAGAAGATGCTGCAGCGTCTTGGCGTTCCTGCTGATATTGTCCGTCGTATTGCCATTGGTACCTATGAGGCTGAGATGAATGTTATTATCCACGCAGGGGGCGGTAATGTGGCAGCAGAGGTTTATCCCAACGCTACGGAGATTACCGTAACTGACCATGGCCCTGGTATTCCTGATATCGACAAGGCTCTGCAGGAGGGCTGGTCAACTGCTCCCGACTATGTGCGTCAGATGGGTTTTGGCGCTGGTATGGGTCTTCCCAATATGGTTAAGTGCTCCGACAAGTTCGACATTCAGTCCGTAGTCGGCGAGGGTACTACTATTTTTATGCGTTTTGAGCATGTAAGTGAGGATTTATAAATTTACTTGAGAGAGTGAGGTGCTACGATGGCTCAGACAAAGTATTTCCATTCTGTACAGCTGCAGCTGGAAAAGTGTCAGGGCTGCGTATCCTGCGTTAAAGAGTGTCCGACGGAGGCTATCCGCGTCCGTAATGGTAAGGCAGAGATTTTAGGCGACCGCTGCATAGATTGCGGTGCTTGTGCTGCCAAATGTCCTTATCATGCCTTTAATGTTCAGATGGCGGAGCTAGATGGACTGGCTAATTATGCCTATAACATCGTTTTGCCTGCTCCTTCCCTGTATGCTCAGTTTCCTGAGCAGATTTCTATGGAAAGCATTTGGCAGGGATTGCATAGCCTTGGCTTTGATGAGATTTTTGATTTGTCCCTGGCGTCTGACTATATCGCCGGCGAAATAGAGGATTACGTTAAGAATTATACTGGTGGACGCAAGCCCCTTATTTCCAGTACCTGTCCTGCGGTGTTGCGTCTGATTCAGGTTAAGTTTCCTGAGCTGATTAAGCAGGTTGTGCCTGTGCTTCCACCGGTGGAGGCTGCTGCTATTTATGTTAAGCGGACCGCTGCGGAGCGACTGCATATGGATGCGGAGCTGATTGGCGTTTGGTTTGTTTCTCCCTGTCCCTCTAAGGAGACTAATATCAGGCAGTCCGTAGATGTACTGCATACCCAGCTTTCCGGCAGCTTTAGTCTGTCCGAGATTTATGGTATGCTTTTGAAGAATTTAGGCGGCGACAGGGAGCTGAAGGTTACGACAGGCTCCTCCTATGGCATGGGCTGGGGCGCCTTTGGCGGTGAGATTGCGGCTGCAGGTCTGGAAAATGCTTTAGCGGTTCATGGTATTGAAAACGTGTACGAGATTTTAGAGCAGATTTCCATGAATAAAATGCCTAATCTTGATTATGTAGAATGCAACGCCTGTCAGGGTGGCTGCATAGGCGGTCTCCTGGCGGCAGAAAATAAATTTGTAGCAGAGAGCAATTTGCGCAGACGTATTCAGGCCCTGAGAAGCTCAGAGCCGGAGGATAGGCTGACTGCCTTAAATAAGGTGCGCTGTCTGGAGGATTTCCCTTCATCTGCACCATATTTAAAGAAGCTTGTTGCTCGTCCCATGATGCAGCTTGATGATGATATTATGGAGGCTATGAGAAAGTTTGAGCGTATGGAGGAGGTTTTATGCTCTCTTCCGGGGCTTGATTGCGGTGCTTGCGGCGCTCCTAGCTGTCAGGGCTTGGCAGAGGATATTGTGCAGGGCAAGGCCCACGAGATAGATTGTATTTTTAAATTAAGAGCCAGCGTACATAAGCTGGCCCAGGGTATGCTGGAGCTGGCTAAGCAGATTCCCATATCCCACGAACCTGAAGCGATTAATAATTTGGAGGATGATAGAAGATGAAGGTTAAGGAACTGATTGATGAGCTGGAATTAAAACTGCTGACGAAGGATGCATCTGAGGATGCATTGTATGCTGATATTGATGGTGGCTACGTGTCCGACCTGCTGAGTAATGTAATGGGTCAGGCTGAGCCCGGTATGGTTTGGGTTACTATGCAGGGTCACCAGAACGTGGCTGCTGTTGCTTCTCTGATTGGCTTGTCCGCCGTAATTGTGGCTGGTGATGCACCGGTTGCCGCTGATACTATGCATAAGGCAGAGCTTAATGATGTGGTTATCCTGACTACTGAAAAGTCTGCCTTCGAGGTTGTAGGCCGTTTGTATCAGCTGGGTATCTGCAAATAGTATGCAGACTCTTTTAGCTGATTTTCATGTGCATACCCTGCTTTCTCCCTGCGCTGCTGTGGAGATGACGCCTAACCATATTGTTTTGCGTGCAGCTCAGTATGGTGTTGGCGCTGTGGCTATTACTGACCATAACGCCTCCGCTAATGTGGAGGCGGCCTTGGAAGCAGGCAGAAGCTATGGTGTCAAGGTTTTCCCAGGTATGGAGGTTGAGTGTCAGGAGGAGGCTCATATAGTCGTACTTTTTGATACTTTGGAGCAGCTGCAGCAGTGGCAGCATGTTGTGGATGGGCACATGAACGGAATTGCCAATAATCCGGAAAAATTTGGCGCTCAGTTTGTAGTAGATGCGGACGATAACTTTATCAGAGAAGAGGAGCGTATGCTTTTGGCTCCTTTAAGTCTTACTGCAGCTCAGGTTGTTCAGCAGGTAAGGGAGCTGGGAGGCATTGCCCTGGCAGCTCATATTGACAGACCGGCCTATAGCATTGTCGGTCAGCTGGGCTTTATTGAGCCGGACTTCGGCTTTGCTGCTGCAGAGATTTCTCACGTTGGCTGGCAGAAGAATCTGCAGTCCAGGCTGCAGCGTGTGGCAGGCTTTTTGCCATATGTGACCGATTCTGATGCTCATACAATGCTGGACTTTTTGCAGGGACCGAAAAATTTGCTGACTGTGGCAGATTTGACAGTGGCGGAAATCCTTAGGGCTTTGGCAAATGAGGGTGGACGCAGCTTCGTCCCTGGTAAATTTACTGAATTTAAAGATGATTAAAGAAAATAGTATACACTAATAAGTTGAAAAACAGTAAATAGTATTGCTTAATACGGCTTATAATGCTATACTAGGCTTATTAACTGATGTGTCTAGGAGAATCAGGCTTAGAATAGAGCACAAGAAATAGTGATAGCAGGCTTAAATGGCTCAATAATTTGTGTAGGTGTTTGAACAGCGTGGTTTAACTGCTTGCGTGCATTGGTTTAACACATAAAAGACAGGAGGGGTCGTAATGTGTGAGAATAGACTTGAACACAAGTGCAGCTGCTGCGGCGGCGATAATCCGGAAAAAATTAAAATTGATGCTATTCTGGAAAAGTATAAGGATGTAAAGGGTCCTTTGATTCCGATTCTTCAGGATGTGCAGAATCTTTATAATTATCTGCCCAAGGATGTATTGGAGTATGTTGCTAAGAAAACCGGTACTCCTATTTCTGAAATTTATGGCGTAGTTACATTTTATTCCTTATTCCATCTCAATCCTCGCGGACGCAATATTATCCGTGTCTGCCAGGGTACTGCCTGCCATGTACGCGGCGGCAAGATGATTTTGCAGGAGCTGGAAAAGCAGCTTGGTATTAAGGCTGGTCACACTACTGAGGACCTGCGCTTTACTTTGGAGACTGTTGCCTGCATAGGCGCCTGCGGTCTTGCTCCTGTAATGCAGATTAATGATGATACTCATGGTCGTCTGACTCCTGATAAGCTGGCAGGCATTTTAGAAAGGTATAAATAAAATGCGTGAGCTGGCGCTGCATATTTTAGATATTGCTCAAAATTCCATTGCCGCCAAGGCTACGAAAATTATCATTGAGGTGCACGAAAACGAAAATGGCTTTTTTGTTTTCCGCATCAAGGATAATGGCTGTGGTATGAGTGAGGAAATGGTCCGCAGTGTGCGTGACCCCTTTGTTACAACCCGCAAAACCCGTAAGGTTGGCATGGGAATTCCTTTTATGGACATGGTTACGGAGCAGTGCGGAGGTCACCTGGATATTTTTTCTCAGGTTGGCAAGGGGACTGAGGTTGCAGCATATTTTGAGGCAGACAATATTGACAGACCACCCTTAGGTAATATTGTGGAAAGCATAAAGGTGCTTTTAGTTGGAGCGCCTGATATTAATCTTGATTTTACATATACCTGTCCGGGTGGAGCTGTTGCTTTTAAAACGGAAGAGATGCGGGAGGTTTTGGGAGACGCCTGTGATTTTACCAACCCCGCTGTATATAGCTGGTTAGAGGATTATCTTACTCAGCAGCTCAATAAGGTGCAGAGCAGGGAGGATTATAAATGAAGAGCTTAGCAGATTTACATGCGCTGCGTGAACAGCTGAAGGCTGATATCAAGCTGCGTAAAAGCACTGGAACAAAGATTATTGTAGGTATGGGTACCTGTGGTATTGCGGCTGGTGCTCGTGAGGTTATGAGCGCAATTTTAGATGAGCTGGCAGTGCGCAAGCTGGTTGATGTACAGGTACAGCAGACTGGCTGCATTGGTATGTGCGAAAAAGAGGTTCTGGTTGACGTGGTTCGTCCTGGTGAGCCCAGAATCACCTACGGCAAGGTAACTCCTGCCGATGTGCGCAAGATTATTGCTGATCATGTAGTTAACGGACGTATTGTAGAAGAGCTTGTAGTTGGCAAGATTGAAGACAACGATTAAGCTGGAGTAGAGGAGGATAAAAATATGCAGCATATTAGAGCCCATGTTTTGGTCTGCGGTGGTACTGGCTGTAAGGCCAATGGTTCCAAGGAAATCCAGCTGTGCTTTGCCAAGCTTTTGGCTGAGTTCGGACTACAGGATGAGGTAATGGTTGTTGAAACAGGCTGTCATGGCTTTTGCGAAAACGGACCTCTGGTAATTGTTTATCCTGAGGGAACTTTTTACTGCGGCGTGAAGCCTGACGATGTGCGTGAAATTGTAGAGACTCATTTATATAAAGGACGCATTGTTGAGCGTTTGCTGTACAAGGAGCCTTTGTCTCAGGAGCAGGTTCCTAACTATTCTGAGATTGGTTTCTATAAAAAGCAAATGCGCCTGGTGCTGGCAAACTGCGGCGCTATTAACCCTGAGGCTATTGAGGAATATATTGCTGTAGGCGGTTATGAGGCTTTGGCTAAGGCTGTTACAGAAATGACTCCTGACCAGGTAATTGATGAAATTAAAAAATCAGGTCTCCGTGGTCGTGGCGGCGGCGGCTTCCCCACTGGCATGAAATGGCAGTTTGCTAAAAACTCTGTCAGCGACAAAAAATATGTTATCTGTAATGCTGATGAGGGTGATCCCGGTGCTTTCATGGACCGCTCTGTTTTAGAGGGCGACCCCCATCGCATTTTAGAGGGTATGGCAGTCTGCGGCTATGCTATTGGTGCAGATGAAGGCTATATTTACGTTCGTGCTGAATATCCTTTGGCTATTAAGCGTCTGCGTATCGCTATTGAGCAGGCCGAAAAACTGGGCCTTTTAGGCAAGAATATTTTTGGTACTGATTTCAGCTTTACTCTCCACATTAAAGAGGGTGCAGGAGCCTTCGTTTGCGGCGAAGAAACTGCGCTGATGGCTTCTATTGAGGGCAAACGCGGTATGCCCCGTCCGCGTCCTCCTTTCCCTGCTGTATCCGGACTGTGGGGCAAGCCTACCAATATTAATAATGTTGAAACCTTTGCCAATGTGGCTCAAATTATTGTTAACGGTGCAGATTGGTACTGCCAGTTTGGTACTGAAAAGTCTAAGGGTACCAAGGTTTTTGCTCTGACCGGCAAAATCAATAACACCGGTCTGGCAGAGGTTCCTATGGGTATTACCATGCGTGAGATTATCTATGATATCGGCGGCGGTATTACCAATGGCAAAAAGTTTAAGGCTGTGCAGATCGGCGGCCCCTCCGGCGGCTGTCTCCCTGAATCCATGCTTGATCTGCCTGTGGATTATGACTCCCTTATTGCTGCTGGCGCTATGATGGGCAGCGGCGGCCTTGTTGTTATGGACGAGGATACCTGTATGGTAGACGTGGCTAAGTTCTTCCTGAACTTTACCCAGTCTGAATCCTGTGGCAAATGCACTCCCTGTCGTGAGGGCACTAAGCGTATGCTGGAGATTTTGACCCGCATTACTGAAGGCCAGGGCTGCGAGGGCGACATTGAGCTTTTGGAAAGCCTAGCCAAGAACATTAAGGAAACTGCTTTGTGCGGCTTGGGACAAACTGCTCCTAATCCTGTATTGAGCACCCTGAAATATTTCCGTGATGAGTATGAGGCTCATATTAAGGAAAAACGCTGTCCTGCACATGTTTGTGAAAAGATGGCTCAGTATACTATTACTGATGCCTGCCGCGGCTGCGGTCTGTGTGCTAAGAATTGTCCGGCTAACGCTATTACCGGAAGCATTAAGCAAAAACACGTTATTAATCAGGATACCTGCATCAAATGCGGTGCCTGCATGACTACCTGTCCGTTTAAGGCTATTAAAAAGGAGTAGGGGGCTAGAGCTATGAAAATGATTAATTTAACTATCAACGATAAACAAATCCAGGCCCCTGAGGGAAGCACTATTTTAGAGGCTGCCCGCAGCGCAGGTGTATATATTCCTACTCTGTGCTATCATCCGGACCTGCGTCCTGAGGGTGCCTGCCGTCTCTGCGTAGTAGAGGCCTCCGGTGCCAGAACTCTGGTTGCTTCCTGCGTATATCCTATTAGCGAAGGAATGGTAGTAAAAACAAATACTAATAAGGTGCGTGAAGCACGTAAAACTGTAGTCGAACTGCTTTTGACTAACCATCCTAAGGATTGCCTCAGCTGTCAGCGCAGCGGCAACTGCGAGCTGCAGAAGATTGCTGCAGATCTGGGCATCCGCAAGCTGCGCTTTGAGGGCGGCGAGCGCAAGGCTCACACTATTGACAGCAGCAATTCGTCACTTTTGCGTGACCAGGAAAAATGCATTTTGTGCGGTCGCTGCATTCGTGTCTGCCGCGATGTTCAGGGCATGAATGTCTACAGCTTTGCAGGTCGTGGCTTTAACACCATCGTTTCTACTGCCTTTGAGCAGGATTTGCTGAAATCCTCCTGCAGCTATTGCGGTCAGTGTGCATCTGTTTGTCCTACTGCTGCTATTGTAGAAAAGGACGATACAGAAAAGGTTTGGAATGCTATTAACGATCCTGAAAAGGTTGTTATCGTACAAACTGCTCCTTCCGTCCGCGTAGCGCTGGGCGAGGAGCTGGGAATGCCTGCAGGCAGCATTGTTACAGGCAAAATGGTTGCTGCGTTGCGTCATATTGGGTTTGACAAGGTATTCGATACTAATTTCTCCGCTGACCTTACTATTATGGAAGAAGGTCACGAATTCCTGGATCGTCTGACTAATGGCGGCGTTCTGCCTATGATTACCTCCTGCAGTCCTGGCTGGGTGAATATGATTGAATTGAAATATCCTGAGCTTTTGCCTCATCTGTCCACTGCTAAATCTCCGCAGCAGATGTTCGGCGCTATTGCTAAGACATATTTTGCTGAAAAGGCAGGTATTGACCCTGCTAAAATCGTTAGCGTTTCCGTAATGCCCTGTACTGCTAAGAAGGCAGAAGCAGCCCGTGAGGAAATGTGCGACAGTGGTTATCAGGATGTAGATATTGTCATTACTACCCGTGAGCTGGGACGTATGATTCGTGAAGCAGGCTTAGACCTTAATGCGCTGGCAGAGGAAAACTTCGATTCTCCTCTTGGTACAGGCACAGGCGCAGCTGTTATCTTCGGTACTACCGGCGGCGTTATGGAAGCAGCTCTGCGTACTGTAGCAGATGTCTATACTGGCAAGGAGCTGGAAAAGATAGAATATACTGAAATACGCGGTATGGATGAAACTAGAGAAGCTACCATTCATATCGGTGATGCTGAGGTCAAGATTGCTGTTGTCAACACTCTGGGCTCTGCTAAGAAGATGCTGGAACGCATTAAAGCAGGCGAAGCTGATTACCAGTTTATCGAAGTAATGGCTTGTCCTGGCGGCTGTATTGGCGGCGGTGGTCAGCCCCTGCCTGTTAATGCAGACATTAGAAAAAAACGCAGAGAGGCTCTGCTGGACTGTGATCGTACAAGCAAATTACGAAAATCACACGAAAATCCTGAAATTATAACACTTTATGATACTTGGCTTGGCAAACCTCTCGGAGAGAAAGCGCATCGTCTACTGCATACGCACTACAAAGCGCAGAATAGATAGCTGTCTCTTAACTAAAAACTAAAATCCCCTTCTTGGTACGCATGGAAAGAAGGGGATTTAGTGATTTTGTAAAGAAAAAGCTTGCTTGTTTACAAAATAATTGGTATTATATATGACGTTAGGAAAATTTTAGGACTGGTCGTCAGGACCTTCTGAAAGAGAAAAACTCTTCCAAACTCTGTAATGTTTTGAATAAATGTGTTATAATTGTTATAGGAAGAAGAAGGAAAAATAAATTTTCTGCAGAATTTAGCAGGAGATTTAATAAGTATGTCGAACAGTATTATAGATGAAGTTTGAAGACTTTGTGAATTTTTTGGTAATGTCTTGTTTGTGAGTTTTCAGGGATTTACAAACGAGTTTTATTTACAAGGGAAACCCTTACTAAAATTTCTTAATTTTAAGGAGGAAGGTAAACATGATCGATATTAAAGATCGCATTTGTGACGCAGTAGCTGGCAAAGTTATGTCTGCTGAAGCTGCTGCAGAATTCGTACAAGATGGTGACAACGTAGGTACCAGTGGTTTTACTCCGTCTGGCTATCCGAAAGCTGTTCCTCTGGCTCTTGCTGAAAGAGGCAAAAAAGCTCCCTTCAAAATCAACGTTTGCACCGGCGCATCCGTAGGTCCTGAAATGGACTCCGCTATGGTTGACATCGTTGACCGTCGTATGCCTTATCAAACCAATGGCGATATGCGTAAAGCTATCAACAGCGGTAAAGTTAAATACACCGACCTGCATCTGAGCCATGTTGCTCAACTGACTCGTTATGGCTTCATGGCTAACCGTCGCGACATCGATGTTGCAATCGTAGAAGTTTGCAAAATCATTGACCTGGGCGAAGGCAAAGTTGGTCTGATCCCGACCACTTCCATGGGCAATACCTCTTCTTTCGTACAAAGCGCAAAGAAAGTTATCGTTGAAGTTAACACCACTCAACCGGTAGCTCTGGAAGGTATGCATGACTCCTATGTACCCCTGGATCCCCCGAACCGTAAAGAGATTCCTGTTTACGAATCCGGCTCCATCATCGGTACCACCTATGTTCCTTGCGAAGTAGAAAAAATCGTAGCTGTAGTTGGCTGCGACATCACCGATAAAGTTCGTCCTCTGGGCGAAATCGACGAAGACGCTCAAAAAATGGGCAAAAACCTGGTAGAATTCTTCAAAGCTGAAGTAGCTGCTGGTCGTCTTCCGAAAAACCTGCTGCCGCTGCAATCTGGCGTAGGCTCTGTTGCTAACGCAGTTATCAATGGTCTGGTTAACTCCGATTTCGAAGACCTGACCGTTTACACCGAAGTTATCCAAGACGGTATGTTCGACCTGATCGACGCTGGCAAACTCCGCGTTTGCTCCGGTACCGCTCTGAGCCCCTCTCCTGAGTGCCTGGAGAAATTCTACAACAATGTAGAAAAATACAAAAAATACATCATCCTGCGTCCGCAAGAAGTTGCTAACAGCCCCGAAGTTGCTCGTCGTATCGGCGTTATCGCTATGAACACCGCTATCGAAGTTGACATCTACGGCAACGTTAACTCCACTCATATCTGCGGCACCAAACTGATGAATGGTATCGGCGGTTCCGGCGACTATGCTCGTAACGGCTTCCTGACCGTATTCTTCACCACCTCCCTGGCAAAAGGCGGCAAGATTTCCTCTGTTGTTCCGTTCTGCAGCCATATCGACCACACCGAGCATGACGTTGACGTTATCGTTTCCGAACGTGGCGTAGCTGACCTGCGTGGCCTGTCCCCGAAAGAACGCGCTCTGGTTATCATCGACAAGATCGCTAACCCCAAATATCAACCTCTGCTCCTCGACTACTTCCATCGTGCATGCGAAGCTTGCGGCAACAGCCAAACTCCGCATATCCTGAGCGAAGCATTCGATTTCCATAACCGTTTCAACGAAACCGGCTCCATGGAAAAATAATTCAAAAACTCTCTTGCTAGGTTTTTGAAAATAGGTTAAAATACATAATGTGCCTTGCCAGAGGATGGGATATCCTCTGGCAGGTATAAATAAAAATGTTGACGAAGCGACTGCTTTGCCATAAAACCGTCACTGACGGACACTCTCACCATTATTTCGGATCCGTCCAATCCGAAATATGTAAACCAAATATTTTAAGGAGGATTTGAGAATGGCATTTGAAGAAATTAAAGCTGGTTTAGAGGCTTACACCGCTGGCGTAGAAGCTAAACTTGCAAAAACCCCTGAGCGTGCAAACCTGGCACCTAACAGACTGTACACCCCGATTGATCTTGGTGAAAACTTTGACTACTGCGAGAAACTGGGCTTCCCTGGTGAATACCCCTTCACTCGTGGCGTACAACCCACCATGTATCGTGGCCGTTTCTGGACCATGCGTATGTATGCTGGCTTCTCCACCGCTGAAGAATCCAACAAACGTTATCGTTACCTGCTGGCTAACGGCGGCAGCGGTCTGTCCTGCGCATTTGACCTTCCGACCCAAATCGGTTATGACTCCACCGATGCTATGGCTGAAGGCGAAGTTGGTAAAGTAGGCGTTGCTATCGACTCCCTGGCTGACATGGAAATCCTGTTCGACGGCATCTCCCTGGACCAAGTTTCCACCTCTATGACCATCAACGCTCCTGCTTCCGTACTGCTCTGCATGTACATCGCAGTTGCTGAAAAACAAGGCGTTTCCGCTGACAAACTCCGCGGCACCATCCAAAACGATATCCTGAAAGAGTACGCAGCTCGCGGCACCTACATTTTCCCGCCGAAACCGTCCATGCGTCTGATCACCAACATTTTTGAGTACTGCTCTAAAAATGTTCCGCTGTGGAACACCATCTCCATCTCCGGTTACCATATCCGTGAGGCTGGTTCCACCGCTTCTCAAGAAATCGCATTCACCATCGCTGACGGCATCGCTTATGTAGAAGCTGCTATCAAAGCTGGTATGGACGTTGACGCTTTCGCTGGCCGTCTGTCCTTCTTCTGGAACGCTCACAACAACGTACTCGAAGAAGTTGCTAAATTCCGTGCTTCCCGTCGTGTATGGGCTAAAGTTATGAAAGAGCGTTTTGGCGCTAAAAAAGCTAAATCCATGATGCTGCGCGTACATACCCAAACCGCTGGCTCTATGCTGACTGCTCAACAACCTAACAACAACATCGTTCGTGTTGCTCTGCAAACCGCTGCTGCTGTTATGGGTGGTACTCAATCCCTGCACACCAACTCCAAAGACGAAGCTTTGGCTCTGCCGACCACTGAGTCTGTAACCATCGCTCTGCGTACCCAACAAATCGTTGCTTACGAATCTGGTCTGGCTGACACCGTTGACCCGCTGGGCGGCTCCTACTATGTAGAAGCTCTGACCGATAAGATCGAAGCTGAAGCTTGGGAATACATCAAGAAAATTGATGAACTGGGCGGCGCTCCGGAAGCTATCGCTAAAGGCTACATCCAAAAAGAAATTCAAGATTCCGCTTACAAATGGCAAATGGATATTGAAAAAGGCAACCGTATCATCGTTGGTGTTAACAAATTCCAACAAGAAGAAGAAGCTCCGAAAAACCTGCTCCGCGTAGACGGTTCTGTAGGCAAACTGCAAGCTGACAAGATCGCTGCTCTGAAAGCTCGTCGTGACAACGCTAAAGTTGAAGAAACTCTGGCTGCTCTGAAAGCTGCTTGCGCAGACGAATCTGTTAACCTGATGCCTGTAATCCTCGACGCTGTTCGTGCATATGCAACCGAGGGCGAAATCTGCGGCGTTATGAGAGAAGTATTCGGTGAATACCAACCTCATACTGCACTCTAATTTGTAAACACAACATTCATACGGAGGTAACTTATAATGGCAAACGTTAAAGTTTTAGTTGCTAAACCGGGTCTGGATGGCCATGACCGCGGTGCTAAAGTTGTAGCTCGTGCTCTGCGCGACGCTGGTTTTGAAGTAATTTACACCGGTATCCGTCTGACTCCGGAACAAATCGCTGAAGCTGCTCTGCAAGACGACGTAAACGTTGTTGCTCTGTCCCTGCTGTCCGGCGCTCACAACACCCTTTTCCCGAAAGTAGTTGAACTGCTGAAAGAAAAAGGCATGAACGACGTTCTGGTAATCGGCGGCGGCGTTATTCCTGACGCTGACATCCCCGGCCTGAAAGCTGCTGGCATTGCTGAAGTATTCACTCCTGGCACCCCGACCAGCAAAATTGTTGAATTCATCAACGCTAACGTAAAATAATTATATCCCTTAAATATAAGTGCAAGCCGGGCTTTTCCCGGCTTGCCTTATAAAATATTCACTACTCAGACAAGGCGGTGTGAATTTTGGAGATAGTAGACAAATTATTGAATCATTCACGTCTCGCATTATCTAAGGCAATTACTGCCGTTGAAAATGAATATGATGATGCTGTCAAAATTATGACAGAAATCTATCCTCATACTGGTAATGCTTATGTAATTGGTATCACTGGCCCTCCGGGTGCTGGTAAGAGTACCATGACTGATAAACTCGCAAAAGAATACCGTAAACGCGGTAAAACTGTTGGTATTGTAGCGATTGACCCTACAAGCCCGTATTCCGGCGGTGCTATTCTTGGTGACCGCATTAGAATGATGGATCTGACCGCAGACGAAGGCATATTTGTTCGTTCTATGGCTACTCGCGGCAGCCTTGGCGGCCTGTCTCAAAAAGCAGGTGACGCTGTTAAACTTATGGATGCTTATGGCATGGATGTAATTATCGTTGAAACCGTAGGCGTAGGCCAATCTGAGGTTGATATTGTTAAAACCGCAGATACCACTATGGTTGTTGTAATCCCTGGTATGGGCGACGATATCCAAGCAATTAAAGCAGGTATACTTGAAATCGGTGACCTCTTCACTATCAATAAAGCTGATCGTGAAGGTACAGACAAGCTCAACATTGAGATTGAAATGATGCTCGAATTAAATCCCGAACATGTTAGCTGGCGTCCTCCGATTAATAGGACCATAGCAAGTAAGGGTATAGGTATAGAGGCTGTTGTGGACTCCATCGAGGAACACAAGGCATATTTGATTGAATCTGGCAAACTGAGCGATATCCGCAAAGCTCGTATTAAAAACGAAGTTACTGCTATGCTCAATGACAGAGTAAATCGCTACATCGACGAAAAGGTTATTGCAACTGATGCATTTGACGATTTGGTTGTTAAGATGCAATCTCGTGAAATCGAGCCTTATTCTGTCGTTGATGATATTGTTGGTAAAGTTTTAAAATAAAACCACCAAAAATTCAAATTTTTAGGAGGAATTTACTATGGCATTCAAAACTATTTGTGTTGACCACGTAGGTATCGCTTGCGCTGATCTGGAAGCTGCAACCAAAATTTACACTGAGGTTCTCGGTCTGGAAGTAACCAACCGTGAAGAAGTTAAAGAACAAGGCGTTGCTACCGTATTCATTCCTTGCGGCGAAACCCTGCTCGAGCTCCTCGTAGACATTACTGAAAACAACGACGGCCCTATCGGCAAATACATCGCTAAAAACGGCCCTGGCATCCAACATATGGCTCTGCGCGTTGATGACATCAAAGCTGCTATCGCTGACATGGAAGCTGCTGGCGTTAAAATGATCGACAAAGTTGCTCGTAACGGCGCTGGTCAAATGAAAATTGCTTTCGTTCATCCGAAATCTGCTGGCCTGTTGCTCGAACTGTGCCAACCGGCTGCAACCTATGTTGACTAATTTTTAAGAATAGCTTAAAATAAATCTCATAGGAACATTCTAGTTACATAGCGCAGGTGATATACAAGTGATATATTGCCTGCGTATGTATATAAATTTGTTCTCCCAAATATGATGGAGGTGTAAGATTTGTCTACTCAAGAAAGAATTGAGAAAATGCTCAAAAAGTCCGAAGTGATTCTGGCTGCTGGCGGCGAAAAACGCGTTGCTAAACAACATGAATCCGGCAAAATGACCGCACGCGAAAGAATCGCTGCTCTGCTCGACGAAGGTTCCTTCGTAGAACTGGACCGTTTCGTTCGTCATCGTTGCTATAACTTCGGTCAAGAAAAGAAAGAACTGCCTGGTGAAGGCGTAACCACCGGTTACGGCACTGTTGACGGCCGTCTGGTTTACGTTTTCGCTCAAGACTTCACCGTTGAAGGTGGCTCTCTCGGCGAAATGCACGCTGCTAAAATCGTTAAAGTACAACGCCTGGCCCTGAAAATGGGTGCTCCGTTGGTTGGCCTGAACGATTCCGGCGGTGCTCGTATCCAAGAGGCTATTGACGCTCTGGCTGGCTATGGTAAAATCTTCTTCGAAAACACCATCGCTTCTGGCGTAGTTCCTCAAATCTCCGCTATCATGGGCCCTTCCGCTGGCGGCGCTGTTTACAGCCCTGCTCTGACTGACTTCATCTACATGGTTAAGAACACTTCCAAAATGTTCATTACCGGCCCTGCAGTTGTTAAGTCCGTAACTGGTGAAGACGTAACCCAAGAACAACTGGGTGGCGCTATGACCCACAACAGCACTTCCGGTGTTGCTCACTTCGCTGCTGAAACCGACGAAGACTGCCTGCAACAAATCCGTTACCTGCTCTCCTTCCTGCCTTCCAACAACATGGAAACCGCTCCGATCGTAGAGACTGGCGACGACCCGATGCGTATTGAAGAAAGCCTGAACAGCATCTGCCCCGATAACTCCAACCAAGCATATGACATGTATGAAGTTATCAAAGCTATCGTTGATAATGGCGAATTCTACGAATCTCAAAAATACTTCGCTACCAACATCATCACCTGCTTCGCTCGTATGGATGGTCAAACCGTAGGTATCATCGCTAACCAACCGAAAGTAATGGCTGGCTGCCTGGATATCAACGCTTCCGACAAAGCTTCTCGCTTCATCCGTTTCTGCGACGCTTTCAACATTCCTCTGTTGAACCTGGTAGACGTTCCTGGCTTCCTGCCCGGCTGCAACCAAGAGTACGGCGGCATCATCCGTCACGGCGCTAAACTGCTGTATGCTTACTCTGAAGCAACCGTTCCTAAAATCACTCTGGTAACCCGTAAAGCTTACGGCGGTTCCTACCTGGCAATGTGCTCTCAAGACCTGGGCGCTGACCAAGTTATCGCATGGCCGACCGCTGAAATCGCAGTTATGGGTCCTGCTGGTGCTGCTAACATCATCTTCAAGAAAGATCCCGATGTTGAAGCTAAGACCAAAGAGTATATCGACAACTTCGCTACTCCGTACCAAGCAGCAATGCGCGGCATGGTAGACATGGTTATCGAACCTAAAAACTCTCGTCCCACCATCATCAACGCTCTGCAAATGCTGGAAAGCAAACGCGAAACCCGTCCGGCAAAACGCCACGGCAACATTCCTTTGTAATTCACAAGCAATTGCTTAGTGCTTAAACCCTATTTAAGTAAAGATGAGGTGAAATAAATGGGTCCTGTTACTACTAATCCTTGGCTGATCGCACTGATCAATATGACCATCGTATTCGGCGTACTGATTGCTTTGGGCGTACTGATGAGCGTTCTCCAAATTATCGATCCGACTAAAAAAAAAGTTGCTAAACCGGCAGTAGCTCCTACTCCGGCAGCAGCTCCCGCACCGGTAGCAGCAGCTCCGGTACAAGATGATAGCGAAATCATCGCTGTTATCGCTGCAGCAGTTGCAGCTTGCGGCGTAAGTGCAGACCAAATCGCTTGCGTACGTCGTCTTCCTAACAATGGCTGGACTGTAAATGCTCGTGTTGAAGCTATCAGCGTTCGTAAAGAATGCTTCTAATTGTCCTTTAGTAATTAATAATTAAACGAGATTTTAAGGAGGATTATATCCATGAAAAAGTATACTATCACCGTTAATGGTACCGCATACGAAGTTGAAGTTGAAGAAGCTGGCGTTGTAGCTTCTGCTCCTAAAGCTGCTGCTCCGAAAGCTGCTCCGGCTCCCGCTGCTGCTCCGAAAGCTGCTCCGGCTCCCGCTCCGGCTCCGAAAGCTGCTGCTCCTGTTGCTGCAGGTGCTACCACCGTTTCCGCTCCGATGCCTGGTAAAGTTCTGTCCGTTAACTGCAAAGTTGGCGACGCAGTAAAATCTGGCGACGTTCTGCTGATTCTGGAAGCTATGAAAATGCAAAACGAAATCATGGCTCCGGCTGACGGCACCGTTAGCGACGTTCGCGTATCCGCTAACCAAACCGTTTCCACCGGCGACGTTATGATCGTTCTCTAATTCTAAGTTCTTATATTAGCTTGTAGTTCGCAATACAAACTAATTTAGTCTAACCCTGATCCTTGGAGAGCTCCATTCGCAAGGGGCTCTCCACAAATTGAAAATTGGGAGGATATTAAATGGAAGCCTTTCTCGTTGCTTTAGCATCTGTTTGGGCAGATTCTGGTTTCTCTGCTTTAACTAGTGGCCATGTGATCATGATCATCGTTGGTCTGATTCTTCTGTACATGGCTATCGGCAAGGGTTTTGAGCCCCTGCTGCTTTCTCCGATCGCATTCGGCTGTATCTTAGCTAACATTCCTAAAAACGGTTTTGATGCTCCTGGCGTAATGTCCGTTATTATGTACGGTATTCACCACGAAGTATTCCCTC
>ERZ773243.1517-NODE-1517-length-24625-cov-25.824257_pt1 | contig 24625 bp, 26 predicted proteins | sample MGYA00580520_ERZ773243 | MGnify/ENA primary metagenome ERZ773243 (study PRJEB29015, sample SAMEA2737747) | human gut metagenome | biome: human gut; feature: human-associated habitat; material: faeces | place: China | collected 2012 ... | reverse complement strand
TTCCAAGCTGAGGGTCGCGGGTTTGAGCCCCGTCTTCCGCTCTTCTGAAAATCAGGCAGTTACAAATAAAGTGACTGCCTGATTTCTTTATATATGCTGCATAACATACCCCTTTTAGTCCCTTTTAGACCCTTTTAGTCCTATCTTTGTATGCAAATTCTATGCAAATTTTTTGATTTGCATAAACGAAAAGAAATAGATATATGGCAACAGTTAAATTTTACCTTGATAAAAGAAGGCAAAAAAAAGATGGGACTTATCCTCTAAAGTTGAACGTGTTCCATAATAAACAAATAATGATAGCTACACAATTAAGCGCATCGGATAAAGAGTGGGCTGGAAATGAGTATTCCGTACGGGCACAAAATTATAAACCAAGAAACATTGTCGCTCGCGGGATAATAAACAAGGCGGAAACTGTAATATTAACGTTGGAGCAACAGGGTAAGTTGAAATCAACAACGGATGCATCATTAAAAAAAATGATCGAAGAAGCCATAAGCAATAAGACCCAAAATGAAAAGACATTCTTATACTATCTTGATGAATTTATGTCGAAAAAGAATAATCAAGGTACCAAGACCGTATACACAACCACAAGGAACAAGATTAAAGAATACGATAGCCGCTGTACGTTTGAAAGCATGGATAAATCGTGGCTTGAAAATTTTGAAGCGTGGATGGCAAAGACGATGAAAGTTAACGCCTACGCTATTCATTTACGGAACATACGCACCGTATTCAACTATGCCATTGATGAAGAGTACACGACATTGTATCCATTCAGAAGATTTTCAATAAAAAAGGAGGAAACCCGGAAACGCAGCCTCACAGTAGAACAGCTTAGATTATTAAGAGATTACCCATGTGAGGAGTATCAGATAAGATATAGAGATATATTTATGCTTATGTTTTACCTTATAGGGGTAAATGCAGCCGATTTGTTTAACGCAAAACACTCCGCATTGGTAAACGGTCGCCTTGAGTACAAAAGGGCTAAAACGGGGAAATTATACAGCGTAAAAGTAGAACCGGAGGCTATGGATATAATAGAAAAATATAAAGGGAAAAGCTATCTTCTCAATATAATGGATGAATACAGGAATTACAAGGACTTCCTGCATCGAATGGGGATAGGACTAAAGCAGATCGGGAAACTTGAACGAAAAGGATTAGGCGGGAAAAAGATAAGAACCCCTCTGTTTCCTGATTTATCCTCTTATTGGACGCGTCATACTTGGGCCACAATAGCATCTGAGCTCGACATTCCCAAAGAGGTAATAGCGCATGCTCTTGGGCACAGCTGGGCAAACGGAACCACAACAGATATATACATACGCTTTGATAACAAGAAAGTGGATGAAGCTAATCGAAAGGTAATAGATTACGTAAATAAAAAATAAGCAAGCCAATTGCCTGCCTATTCTTTCACGAAGTCAACTTTGTAATCCAATGCCTTTGCAATTTTGGAAAGAATATCTATACCCGTACTGTATTTTCCAAGCTCTATACGGGCTATGTTTCCGGGAGCAATCCCAGTTAACTCGGATAATTGCGCTTGCGATATTCCTTTTGCCATGCGAAGCTCTGCTATTCGCTTACCTATTCGTTCTCTGTCATTCATGGCTATCTGATTACTGCATCCTCTATTCTCGCAGGATATGGTCTGCCTAATTCATTCTTCGCATTCACTCTCTCAAGATCGATGGTAAGACCGGATATGTCTATACCTGCCTCTTCTGCCAATTCTCTTACTTGGTCTTCGTCACGAGCTATCGCATGGTACAATATAGTATCGCTGTGTTCTTCGTCAAAAATATTATAGCTATTCATATTATTTGCCCGTCATGCCGATAGCGCAGCATTATATATTATAATTTAATTTCGTTTTCGATTGCAAACTTAGCAAGGCAATAAGCCTGTTTTTCAGAACACTTCATATATTTATCAACAGATTGACAAATTGAAACAATAAAGTCATTTCCGGATTCTTCAGCTTTCATTTCAATTTTAGAAAGCATTTCTGCTGAAATCTGATAGCTCATAGAGTTTCTGTCACCGGATGCGCATCCATTAATCCACATCATTTTGTTTTGAATTTCTTCAAGTGGGGTTAAAGCTTTCAATTCTGCCTTTTTGGGTGATTTTTTCAAGGAAACACCATTTTCGTCGGTAAGGTTGAATGCCATTTCCTTTTTTGAGAATCCAGCCTCATAAGAAACTTCTACATAGCCGGTTGATTTGGTGATAATACGAGTGATAGTACCTTTTTGACCTTTTTTGTTGAAAACAACTTGATTGATAGTAATCATAACTTTATGCCGCTTATCCGTTGCCGCCGGTTCTATTGTTATTTGATATTGCAAATATACTATCAAATTTGATAGTAAGCAAGCGAAATAAACTTTATTTTTTATGATATACAACATATAGGTCGCAATAAGACATTAATATTAACGAAATAAATTGTAAATATCACAGATTGTTTATTATCTTTGCAAAGCATGTCAAGTGGCATGTGTACCCATACTGACGAAAAGACATGAAAGGACTTACAATCAAACAAGAAAACTTCTGCAATTATTACATTGAAAGCGGTAATGCTTCCGATGCTTATCGTCGTGCCTATTCGTGTGGGAAAATGAAAGCGGAAACTGTTAACAACAAGGCTTTTCAATTGTTAAATCAGGACGATATTGCGGCGAGGGTCAAGGAGTTGCAGAAAGAGCAAAAAAACAAGTCAGATATAACCAAAGAGCGTATTCTGCAAGAATTATCCGGGATTGCATTCTCTACTATTGCGGATATGCACAATACTTGGATAGAACGCAAAGAATTTGATAAACTGTCTGCCAAAGAGAAATCAGCGATAAAAAGTATATCCACCAAGATATTGAAAAAAAATATCGGAACAAGTGACGCTCCGGAAATTGTGGATGTTGAATACGTGAAGATAGAACTTCATGATAAGATAAAGGCTATCGAACGTATATGTAAGATGCTCGGATTTGACGAGCCTACAAAGATTGATTTGAAGAGTATGCTTTTTGATGTTGATACAGGAGATGAGTAAAAATGAAAAGATCACATTCGATTATCGGAAATTCAATCCAAACTTTCATCATTTAAAAAAAGCATTAAAAGATGATGACATCCGGTTTATCTTCTTGATCGGTGGCTCTTCTTCGTCCAAATCCTTTTCGGTTGCACAGGCTATATTACTGTTCTGCTTATCTGACGGATATAATACTCGTGTTTATAGGAAGACCGGTGCAACTATAGCGGACAGCATATATAAAGCATTTAAGGAAGCAGCTAACAGTCTTGGCATTTCAAAAGCGTTTGATTATAGGGAAAACGCTATTAAATGCTTCAATGGTTCATATATCACATTTAGCGGTCTTGATGATCCTGAAAAGATAAAAGGTCTTGAAAGTTATCAGTTTGTCGTATGCGAAGAGTTGAGTGATTTTGCCGAAGCTGACTTCAAGCAGATAAAAAAACGTTTAAGAGGCCGTTTGGGTCAAAAGATAATATCCATGTTTAACCCCATATCAGAGGAGCACTGGATAAAGAAGAATGTGTTCGACAAAGAGGACTTGCACGAGGTCGACAATTATCTGTATGGTATTAAAAACACATTGACAGGAGATGTATTGCCAAAGGAATACACTACAATAACCAAAAAACTTATTAACTCTCCCCGCATAATAACCAACCCACGTACAGGAGAAGAGGAAGTGCATGCGCCTGATACGTTGATATTAAAGTCTACCTATCTTAATAATTTTTGGGTTGTCGGTTCTCCTGACGGTACTTATGGTTTTTATGACAGGCAGGCGGTTGCCGATTTTGAAAAGGATAAAAATAGAGATTATAACTATTACCGCATTTACGCTCTCGGAGACTGGGGTAGCATAAGGACTGGCGGAGAATACCTGTACGCATTTGATGCAGGAAAACATAGGGGGAATTATCCGTATGATTCTAAAATACCCATTCATATATCGGTTGATAATAACGTACTTCCATATATTACCGTAACGCTATGGCAAAAAAACGACAACAATTTCAGGCAGATACACGAAATATGCGCGGAAGATCCTAATAATACCGTTACTCAGGCAGCGTCAATGACAAGGGACTGGCTTACGTCTATCGGGTATGCGGATGTGTTATTTGTTCATGGGGATGCCACTACAAGAAGCGGTAATACAATAGATGATGAAAAAAGGTCATTTTTAGATAAGTTTATTGAGTGCTTGGAACAGAGGTTTGTAGTTAATGACTGCGTTCCCGCCTCCAACCCTTCAGTCGCTTTGTCGGGTGAGTTTATAAACGCCATATTGTCCGGTAATCTATACGGAATAAATATAGGTATAGACGATTCTTGCAAGAAGTCAATAAGAGACTATGAGAACGTGAAGAAAGATGCCAACGGAGCTATTTTAAAGCAAAGGATTAAAAATAAGGAAACCGGGCAAAGCTATGAGGAGTTCGGACATTGTACGGACACATTTAGATATGTTGTTGTAGATGTCTTCAAAGATGAATATACAAGATTCTCCCTCAAGAGGAAAAGAAGTGTTCAATCCGAAGATGATGTGTTGTACTTTAATGCGGATGCAGCCGGAAGCGAGTTGTTATACGTTATTCCTGATAATTTCGGAATGATGACCGCTGTATCGTGCGTTATACATGATTACATAGATATAAAGGATGTAGTATATCATGGCTGCTATGACAGCGATATGTTATTCAGATGTGTTGAAAACGCAAAGGGGCTTGTTATATTCGAGTGCGAAAAAGCATTCTTCCATACAGTAAGGGAGTTGAGGGAATTAAGGGAAATAAAGGTAATATCTTCTTCATCCGACTACAAGCTTAGAATAGAGGCTAACAAAGACTTTATCAAGAAGAAAGTAAGGTTTTCAGGCGGTTATGAAAGTAATGCTGATTATCTGTTATTTATGAATGACTTTTTGGACTATAACGGTAAGGACAGCGCCTCTGCTATTAACATCATATCCGCCATGTCCAAGTATATAAGAAAGACTTTTTTTTAAATTGTTATTTTTACTTAGTCTAAATAAAAATAGTTCGTTTTTTATTTGCTATTCAATATGTTAGTTAGTATATTTGCATAAAATAATAGCCTTTGGTATGTTAAGTAACATACTACCCATTGTTGAACTAAAAGACCAAAGGCGATAATCATGTATATGGTTGTTGCCTTTTTTATTTAAGCATGAATTTATCTTTTGAGACAAAGAATTTTCATTTATCTATTGGAGGAAAGTCCAAAGATTTAATCAGCGACAAACAGGGGAATGTCTACGGATATGTGCGCAACACGCTATATGACATCGCCTCTCCTTATGTAGCCTCCGATAACTTCATAACCCTATACGAATCTGTGCCAGAAGTGTTTTTTCCGGTAAGATATTTAGTAGACAAGATTGTCAAGGGTAATTTTATGCTAAAATCAACAAAGGACGATTCAGTCGTATTCAACAATGATAGCATAAACAAGTTCTTGACACAGCCAAACGCACTTCAATCATTTGATGAGTTCGTATCACTTCACTTTCTATATAAATTTCTGACAGGTAACTCATTTATCAAAGCATCTGTGTTTTCAGAAACGCAAAAAGAACTATGGAAGAGATGCGATGATTATTGGGTCCTTCCATCCGGCAGCGTTGATATTGTAGCATACAACAATGCTCCCTTGTTTTCTCCGGCAAGTGTATCTGATATAATCCAATATTACAGACTGTCTTATTCCGGTATTATGGATGATATGCCGCCGGAAACTGTTCTTCATGTGAAGGAGCCTAATGTAAACACCTTTACCTGTAACCTCAAGGGACAAAGCAGGCTTGTATCACAGATAAAGCCTATATCCAATCTTATATCTGTGTATGAAGCAAGGAATGTTATATACACCAAGAGAGGCGCTCTCGGCATCATTGTATCAAGAAAGAAAGATGAAACCGGGACAGTCGCTCTAACTCCTGACGAGAAAAAGAATATCCGCGAAGAATACAATACTGTGTACGGATTAGGAGAAGATAAATATCCGGTAGCAATAATAGATACAGATACGGACTTTATTAGGACCTCTATGAGTATTCAGGAATTGCAACCGTTTGACGAGACGTTGCAGGATGCCATATCAATAGCCGGTGCGTTTTCTATACCCGCGCAGCTTGTGCCAAGAAAGGACAACAGCACTTTCAACAATCAGCAAACAGCGGAAAGAAGCGTCTACTACAACATTATTATCCCGGAGGCAAAATCTTTCGCAAGAAGCCTTACCCGATTCTTGGGGCTTGAAAACAGCGGTTTGTACTTAGATGTGGATTATTCAGACGTGGATGCCTTGCAATCAGGAAATAAAGAGAGACAAGAGACTTTAAACATCATCTCGGTAAAGTGTAAAAACGAGTTTCTTAGCGGGGTAATAACCCTTAATGATTGGCGGGCACAGATAGGTGAATCAAAGGTTTCAAACCCTTTATACGATAAGCTCATATTGGAAATGAGCGATCAGGAAGTGGAACGAATCAAAGGTATTATTTCTTCAGGTAACACAAAATCAAATAGCAATGGAGCAGCTTAGAGACATAACATGTAAGACAAGGACGAACGATGTTGACGAGAAAGGCATTGTAACTGTCGCTGTAAACGGAATAGGCATTCAGGATGCAGATGGTGACATATCAGCTAAAGGTTCTTTCAATAAGACGTTGAAAGAAAACTTCAGCAGGGTTAAATGGCTGTATAATCATGACAGAGGCATTCTGCTCGGATGTCCGATAGAGGGTAAAGAGATTGACGGAAACCTTGTTATGACAGGTGCTATCAATTTAAAAAAACAGATAGGACGAGATGTGCTGGAGGACTACAAACTTTACGCAGAATACGGAAAGACCCTTGAACACTCTATCGGGGTAAAGGCTATAAAGAGAGACGATAAAGATAAAAGAATTGTAAAAGAGTGGTCTCTATGGGAATACTCAACCTTATCATCATGGGGAGCCAATCCGCAAACCTTTCTTATTGATATTAAGAACGCAGACAAGCAGACAATTCAGGAGCATATAGGTTTCCTTAAAAAAGCTCTTACGATGCGTTATTCCGATGATAAATTAAAAGAATTAGACATGAATTTAAATTTGGTAGAAAAGGCATTATCCGGACAGGATATTGTGGCGTGTCCTCATTGCGGGCTTTCCTTTGATTACAATAGTGTGCCGGAAGAGACATTTGAAAACCAAGTATTGGACAGTGTAGGGAATTATACGCGCTGGATAGCAGAGAATGTAGTGTCTGCGGAAATGGCAAAGCTTAAACCGGAGATACAGGAACAGGTTCTTAATATCATATCGTCAAAGAAAAGCATCGAAGAACTTGCCGCCTATGTAAGGTGCCCTAAATGCTATGCAAGGATTTATAAGAGTTTCATAAACAAGAATACAGAGCCGCCGGAGGGCACTCGCCAAGAAGAAAGCCGCAAAAGCACTTTTTCATTGGAGGGACTCGCTATTAAAGGTTTAATATAATAATTAGAAGAAATGAATTTGATTGAATTTGCAAAAAAAGAAAACGAATTGACATTGGAGGAAAAGCAAACTCTTGGTACAATTCAAAAAAAGGTGAATGATACGGTGGAGGAGCTTCTCAAGGGGCTTATCTCTGAAAGTTCATTCAATGAGAAAATGAAAATCGTAGATGAGCAGCTTAAGGCCCTAAACGAAGATGGCAAGGTTGGTCTTGCTGTTAAGGAACTGGGAGAGTTCAAAGAAGAAATCAAAGAGTTGTCAAAACAGCTGGAAGTGTTGAAGGCAAAGGGATTTAACGTAAACGGCAACTCTAACAATCTTGGCAAAAAGATTGATGAGTTCTTGGATTCAGAGAAGTTTAAAGACTTCTTGGACGGGAAAACAAAGAGTTCAGGCCGTTTTGACATTGATTTGAAAGATGTGACAGACCCGGTCAGCATGACTAATGACTATGCCGGAGACAAGCTAATCACTCGTCAAAGCAGCCTTGTTGTAACTAAGATCAATGAAGGAGCGCACATTCGCGACATCATGACCGTAGACCAGGGAGACCCTGCATATCCTACAATCACATTCACGCAGATCTACGATCTTGACAGAAACGCTGCTGCTGTTTCAGAGAACGGAAGACTTCCTGAATCTTCATTCAAGATCAAGGAGCAGACCGTTGGCGTGTGCCGCATTGGTACTTATGTTCCGTTGAGCAAGCGATTGCTTAAGTCTCGTGTCTATGTACGCTCATGGCTTATGAACCGTCTTGCCTCTTGGGTTAGAATGGCTGAGGACTTCCAATTCATGTTCGGTGACGGACAAGGCGATAATTTGAAAGGTATTGCAAACTACGAAGATGTTCTTCCGGCAGAAAATATAATCGGCAAAGACGTGGTAACCGGCGCTAAGGGTTCTGTTAAGTCGGTAAGCACTTACAATGGCGGCAAACAGTCCATTGTTGAGTTTACAGAAGCACAGCCTGAAATCATGGAAGGACAAAAGATTACGTTTGCAGGTTCTTCCGTTGAAGGTTTCAACTCTACTTATGTTGTTCATAAGATGAATGACAGAAAGATTGTTGTTGACTATGCATACGCTGCCGTAGCTGATGCGACATCCGCTGTCACATTCACAGTTAAGAACAACCTGTTCAATTCTGTTGTATCTCCTAATATCGGCGATGCAATCAATGCTATCTTCGCAATCATGACCTATGCGGAATACACGCCTTCGTTCATTGCGCTTAACCCGTCTACCGTATTCGATGCGGAAACGGCAAAAGATACATCCGGACGGTCTCTCGGCCTTGTTACTACTGTTAACGGTGTCAAGTATATCTCCGGAAGACCTATTATTGAAACAACGAAGATCAACCCGGGCAAGTATTTTGCAGGAGATATGACAAACGGCGCTTCTCTGGTCGACTGGAGCAATCTTAGCGTTGAGTTTGCAGAAGATGTTGAAACAAAACTCCGCAATACTGTTGTCCTCATTGCACAGGAAGAGGTTCAGATGCCTGTTTACAACCCGGCTGCATTTACATACGGTAATATTGCCGATGTGATAACTGCCATTAAAGTTGCTGCCTAATGGATAAGGTTATAATTATACGAGGTAGTCAACTGGAAGTAGATAAGATCATTCAGGAAAACCGAATAAGGAAGGAAATGGGGCTTATTTCCATTGAGGAAGTCGCCCCTAAATCCTCCGAAAAACGCGAGATTCCTGAAAAACGAGAAAAGACATCTCCGGTTGCGGACAATAAAAATGTTTAATTATGCTCATTGATTATGCTTTTTTTCAAGGGCCGCTATTTATTAGCGGAATAATTTCTCCGGATGTTGCTCCGTCATTGACAACATCTGCTATAACAGGAGATGTGAACAACTATATATCCTATTATGAGACGGAATACCTGATAAAGGTTCTTGGTAAAGAAGTATATGAACAATTTTCCGAATATCTCCAGTCAGAAGAGAAAGAACCTGTAAAACTGTGGGATGATTTAAAGAGCATGCTGATTGGCACTATGGGAGGGATGAAAATCTCTCCTATTGCCAATTACATATACTTTTTCTACGCAAGAAACCATCAATGCGATGTAACCGTCAACGGTGTAAAGAAAGACAGCGATGTCGGTGATCTTGTATCTCCTATGGGGAAAATGGTTTCTGCATGGAATAGCATGGTTAGAATGAACGCAGACCTTTATAAATGGCTTGATACGCAACATATAGAGGGCTGGACGTTCGATAAATCATTATTGAAACCTGTAAACACATTCAATCTATGATAGTAGAGATTTTCAGCGATATATGCAAAAGAGTGTCTTCCGAAGTTGGGTATGACGTGAATTATATATTCGGCGACAGTACATATATAAGGGAAGCCATCTTGACGCAAAAGAAGATACCACAGACCGCTACAAAACGCTTTCCTTTAATCGGGCTTTATACTCCGTTCGTAGAGGATAAGACAGATAGCAAAGTGTATTGCAAGGCTGATGTCAATATAATCATAGCAGTAAACACGCTCAAGGATTACACCAATGAGCAGCGTATAGAAGTATCTTTCAAAGGTTTGTTAAGACCGTTGTATGATGCTCTAATCAAGGAAGTGGGTGCTGAAAAAAGGTTTGATTTTGGATATTCGGGGCATGTGGCTCATTCTTATTCGGAAAATCTTGTATTCGGTCGAAGAGGCGCTTTTGACGCTGACGGAAAGGAGATTGAAGAAAAGATTGATGCTATTGAAATAACTAATTTAAGTTTAACGGTAAAAAAAATAAAATGCTATGGCAACAGATTATAGACAATGTCCGGGGGTTGCAACCTTTAATACGGGAAATTCCGTATGCGTGTTAGACCCCGGCAAGGTAAAAGCTATCATATTGGTAATGCATGGGTATAAGTTGCCCAAAACTCTGACAGCGGACGCTTTGGAAGCAGCCTGTCATGCAGACCGACCGGGAAGAATATTTCCGATTAAAACGATTGTGGAATACGCTCCATCAGGCGGGGAAGCGCAAACCTCAGCGACAGGTTACGGACCTACAAAAATCACAGGATACTCGCCCAAAAACGATGTATGGACGCTTGAAAATTACGATGCAAGCCTCAAGGCTAATCTTATGGCTGCAAAGAATACAGCGTTTGATGCATATTTTGTGGACGAGAACAACGTGATATACGGCATGAACGACGGTACGGAAGAACTGGCCGGAATCGAACTGTCCGGCGTATATCCGGGCGGTCAGGACTGGGATTCTTCCGGCACAGAAGCCAACCTCACTATTGCAACGATGTTCAAGGATTACGAGAAGTATATCAAGAACGCGGGCGTAAAGGCGTGTGACTTTGACGTTGTCGGAGCGCTGAAAGGGCTTGTTTATGTTGAGCTGGTTTCAACAGAATCAAAGAAATACAAGCTTGTTGAGCACTTCGGAAGACTTGATATAACCCCATACTACGGAGCGTTGCTTCAAGAAAATGCGACTACTGCATTACCCGGTGCAACAAGTGTATCCTACGCAAACGGTGTTATTACCGTAGGCGAGGGAGAACCGACACTTGCTTCCCCCTCTGTGTTGCAAGGAGCCGGAATCACAGGCATAGAGGCTTGGGGATGAAAGTAGAAGGAATTACATTCAACGATGAGAGAGTAAGAAACATGAAGAAGAGGGACTTCATAAACTCTCATAAGGATGTGTTTTTTCTTGACCGTCCGATAGAGGAGCGTGAAAAGGTGCTTTCTTCCATTTACGAGGATATAGCCTCTTCCGGTGCTCAAAGGCAGAAGAAAGACGGTGATATGTAACTGTGTTGTGTATATTAATTAGGGGTGTTCATTTAGTTCACCCCTTAATTGTATTTGTTATGGCTAATATAATTGATGCGGAAAAAGCCGTAAAACAGTTCGTTGATGGGTTTGAACCTATGATACGGGATGTAATGGTAGAAAATAGGGAGGAGGTTTCACAATATATCGTAGAGCAGTTATGGTCAGGTATTAACGGAAACGACAAACCATTACGTCCTACCTACTTCAATGATCCATATTTTAAAACAGAGGAGGCCGGATATTGGTATAAAAACGCAAAAGGATATGCAGCTTTTAAGGAAAAGAACGCCCCGCTTATGCATTCTGATTTAATAAACGCCCCTGTTAGTTCAAAAGGAACGCCTAACCTTATAATTACAGGTGAGTTTCACGATTCAATTACGGCTACTCCGACAGACAAGGGGCTAAAAATAGGAAGTGAGGGTGTCAGTTTCAGCAGCGATATAGAAAAGAAATACGGTCAGGCAATTTATCGTGTCGGTTCCTATGCCCGGAAAACATTTTTTAGGAGATGCCTAAAACAAGGCATTGAAGATTATTTCAGAAAATTCGGCTTGTAATGGGGTGTGCGTGCGAAAATAAAAAGAGAATGGCAGACATAGCCAATATGAGGATGCTTGCAAGGAAAGTGGCCCAAATGGAGGGTAAGGTATATGTCTTGTATGAGAATGGCGGAATATTTAATTTCTGCCCGCGGGGAGAGACGTTTAAAGGTGTATTTATAGAGTATGTTTGGTTCTGATATTAAAAATAGAACACTGTTTTTTGTATAAGCCCCGTAATTTTTCTGCCTTCAAATTGAAAAATATTAAAAATAGAACAAAGGCGGGAGTTACCCCGCCTCTTAAGTTTACTTTTTAAGCCCCATTATTATCCGCATATTAGGCATTACTGTTTTCTCAACTCTGTGTGTCTTTGTGCCCTCTGTTGGGGTATCCGCTTTATTTGTTCTTCCACGCTTTAGCTCCTTTATCTCTTCCTGCAATTCATCCACGCGTCCTGATACGATATTGTAAGCTTCCAGTATATCGCTTATGTATCCTACAACGTATTGCATGTTTTTCAACTCTCTAAGAACCTGTTCATGTTCTTCTGATACTATACTCATTTGTCTCACCAAATCGGATGTATTTGTTCTCATATAGATAAAATATTTGTTTTAGGTTTAAAATCAGCACATCGGCTGTGATTGTAATGTTGTTTGGGTTGAATTTAACCCACTGGGTTGTTTGGGTTATTTTATTTTTGCCGTTTTCCCGTCAGAAGGCTTTCCACCGAATAAATAATTAATGTAAGCAAGTCCTTTGGGCTTACAAAGCACCTTCTGATATAATATGTCGGGGTGACTGTCTCTGTGTATCGGTGGTAACAGCGTCATTTCAAAATACCCTGCGTCAATGTACTTTTGTTTCGGTTCGTTTCGGTCTTTAAAAAATACATCTGCTTCCCTTAGCTTCTTGAAAAGGGTGTTTCTCCCGAAACCGAGGTTGAGAATTTTTGCGGCTTGACCTATGTCTACTTTGCCCTCTGCTTTGAAAGCGGCTTCGGCAAAGTCGGCTTTGGGTTTTAGTTTGGCGTTCTTCTCTTCAAGATGCTTAATTTTCTGCTCTGCAATTTCTACGCGTTTTTGCAAAATTTGCTGGGAACGCATCAAGATGTAATCATCATCTTTGAGCAATGCTTCCCGTCTATTGAACTCATTGATGAATTTTTCTTTGAACTCACCTGCTTTTGCGCCAGTATAACCCATAACAAGGAAACTGAAACCGTCTTTAGTCATTTCATAAGCGGTTTGTTCTCGGTTTCTGCTATCAATGTAGGTAATAACGCCAAAATTGGCGGCATTAAAACTCGCTGAGCATGAAAGGCTTTCAATGTCTCTGACTACTTTACTATGTTCTTTCCCGAACACTTCCGCAACAAGTAACGAAGTAGTCACATCATTACCGTTGCTGTTTTGAAATACCAAATTTTCCATAACTTGTAGCATTTAAAGTTATTAATGAAAAACAATAAAAAGCGGTTGCCATATACGCTGCTACAAGTTATGGTCTCAATTCGAGAGCAATTAAACTTACGTATAGACAACCGCCAATATCCTAAATATGGGCATAAAAAATACCCATATATAATATATGAGCAAATTAACCGCTTGCTCTGCGAATTGGTTACGACCAATAACTTGTAGCACCGCAAAGATAGCTATTATCTTTGAAATACCAAACCTCTTATTGAAAAATAAATTATAGTGATTACCCTATTTATAATCATTCTAAATTGTGAAGATTTATGCCAAATATATTGTCAAAACGGTTTATTTAAGGTTACTTTGCAAACAAAACTTAAAAACGTATTATTATGGGAAACATGCTACTTGTTACTTCGATCGTTATTATTGCATTTGGTGTATTACAGATTATTCTATTCTTCAAAGTATGGGGAATGACTAATGATGTAAGACAAATTAGAAAAAATATTATTGGAAATAGCTTAGATGAAGCTCATAAACAAATTGTACTTGGCAATAAAGATAAAGCTTTTGAAATATATAAACGTTTATATGTTGAAGATTTAATTAAAATATCCGAACTTGGGGATTTTGAATACGGTTATCCCAGATTGGTTGAAAAATACAAATACGAGTTATCTAAGTTGGGAGATGAATATAGTATTGATTTTGCTAAGTATGATGAAATTAATAAGATAAGAAAAATAACAGAATAGAGAACAGGTATTTCAATTATATTATGAAAAAGATATTATTTTTACTTTCTTTTGTTCTATTTTGCAGTTGTGCTGACAATCTTAATAAATCAGTGTTTGAATCATTGTAATTGACTGTATTCTTAAAAATATAATATTATGAAAGCATCCGTATGTATTCTATTCTTGACAATATTAATATCATCATGTAATAACTCTAATGTAAATGTAAAAAAGGAGATCAAAGACCAAGATATTTTCATTGAATTGGTTTCTCAAAGAATGGATAGCATTAATTCTTGTATTAGCACCAATCCTATACAGATTGAAAAAAATAAAAATAAAAAGAGATATTATACAAGACAGTATTATAATATATTATCTCAGTATGCAGATTCGGTTCAGATTATAAATAACTGGACAGGAAAAGTTAAGGATTTTGAATATAAAAAAGGAGAAGAATCAAGTTTTATATTTTTAAATATAGAAATAGAATATAATGGGGATAATTATAAAGTAGGATACCCTTATGATAGAATTATATTAAAGAGTGTATATACCATAGATAACAACTCAAAAGAAAACGATGTAGCGTTTAATAATATGTCCAATATTAACAAAAATTCAAATGTGTATTTAATGGGGTATTTCAATAGGAGTATGAATGGGCATATTTCAATTGGAGAAAAATTTAATGAATTTAATTTTACAATATTAAATATATCTACTTCCCCGATTACAAATAATATATCTGATAATACAAGGAGTGCTATTGGAGAAAAATTTAAAGAATTGAAAATTATAGGGTTGGGGATGTTAAATAAAAAAACAGAAAAACAGATAAAAAAAGAAACCTCTTCTTTAAACATGGATTCTATTAAAAACACTTTAATAGATGATGATAAAAAGCTACTTGATAAAATAGAAAAATCTTATTTGTTAAATATAGCAAGAGAATATATAGATAAAAAGTAAGGAATTGTATGTAATAAGTCAAAGCTGCCTGTATACATCGTTAGTGGCAACGCAGTAATATACTAATACTTATTTATACCGTTTCTAAATTACAAAGAAATCCGTCTCATGTTTTGGTTACATCCCTATTTCTGCTTTAATTTGTATCGGAAATAATATTATTAACAATGTAGTAAACATTGTTAGGTAGTGTTATGTTTAAATTGCGTCGTTCGTTCTGTCGTTCTACAATATTATAGAATAAAGGTGGTATGGGAAGTATAATAGAAAATAAGAAAGCAAGATATTCTGCAAAGCATCCGCATCGCATAAAGCCAAAAGGTGATAGATTGGGATGGACGTTGAGAAGCGAAGTAAAGCATCTCCCGCTGCGTGAAATAGTAGGGGAAGGAAGAATTGTTAGTGATTCATGTTGCTTCATTTCAGCTACCACAAAAATGATTATGTAAATGTTAGATCAAATTCAACCGTTCCAATTAAAATTCATACAAAAAGCGTCCCCTTCTTTTGGAGACGCTTTTGATTTTTCATTAATATATAAATTTCATACTGATAGGACGACGCTTTGCCAAAGATTAAAATACATAATCAGAGTGGAAGCGTATGAAGATGTTTTTGCTATTAAATTCTATGCCGCAAGGGACAGGAAATTAGATAACAAATATAATAGAATCGTAAAGGCTCACAATTACAAAAGTGCACTAAAGATTTTTGTAACTTGTGCATCTATAATTCCTTGCCTCATAAAAGAATATCCACACGCTTCCTTTGCTGTAAATGGAGCAGAAAGCATGGATATGGAGAGCGACAAGGTCGAAAGCAGAGAAAGTAACCAAAGATTTAGAATATATAGAACCATTGCATTAAATCTATTTGGAAGAGAAACATTTGAGCATTTTGAATATAAAAATGTAAGCTCATATATTCTTGTGAACAGAAAGGGATGCGAAAATATAGAAATAAAAAAGGATAATATTAAAGATATGTTTCTTAAAAGAGGGTTTGATGTGTAAATGTATTAATTCTTTAACGAGAATATTTAGTGATTTAAAAATAATAAAGCCAGACACTACATCTGGCTTTTTCTATATATTCATTCTACACTCTTAACTATCAGTGAATACTTTACAGGTTTTGCCTTTCCATGATTGTAACTTACGCTTTTTACAAATCCTTTATATACGTTCCCGTTCTTCTCTATCCGTATATAGCCTGATAAATCAGAGGGTGTTCCCTGATCGCCTGTTTCTACCGATAATTCCCCAACCGTAAACAGCCTATTACCTAATGCTATGTCGTTGGTTTCTCTTACTCCGTTAATCTCAACATCACTATTGCCGTCAGAGGACGTAAAAGACAACTGCTCTGCAAAGGCGGCAAGGTAGCGTGCGTTCGCTTCAATCATGTAGCGCTGCGAATACATGGCATTAAACATGGTAGACGGAGATATAACGCCGGATATGGTGTATCCGCTTCGTACAAGTTTATACTTTCCTCCCTCAAGTGCGGCACCAACAAAGAATATATCACTATCACTGTCATTGTCCGTTGTATCTTCGCCTCTTTTTGCGGCAAGAAATTCTATGCCGTATGCATCCGCGCGATATGGGCTTATCAATTCTTTCGCGTTCTCTGTAAGGGTAATTCCGGTGGTGTATTCGTTTGTGAAATGAAATTCATCACGTCCGTTTACGCTATCGTAGTCCTGTTTGTCATATCCTACTTTTAGCCGGGAATATATCATAGAGGAGCTTACATTATAATTCAAGTCTACCGTATCGTCTTTCAGGTCTTTCACCAGTTTATCCTGAAACAGAACATCCCTATGCACAAACGTTACCTTATTCTCGCCTATAACGGGAACAAACCCGAAAACAGAACTCATCCAATTTGCGAATTTTGTATAGGATGTATAGATTTTGGCATTTGGTATTCCTCTGATACTTTCGGCGGGCGCAATTACTGTTTTATCCAAACGTGCATCAGTAGTACTGGTAATCTCTCCGATTACGCTATTGTCGCCTGTAATTGTTCTCAATAGGCGGGTTAATAATACACTTGGACGGATGCAATCTATGTTTACCGGAGCATCTTGTGCAGAGAAATTTATACTTAACGGAATACCGAAACCTCTAAAATTAAAATAGACGGGGATATTCTCGTATATAAAGTCTGATTTAGCAAGAACGGCATTAAAAATAATCCTTTCTCCCGGTGAAATTGTGAAATCGCTATCTATATAAACAGTATATATTTTTGATGTTTGCATTTGTTCTGACTGATATAGTATGCCAAGTCCTTTTTCCTCATTGTAAGAAGATAGCCTTATATATATAGGATAAGTGACGCCAACAAGTTGATATGAAAGAGAAACGTCAAACATTACCTTTATTCTAACCGTCATTTCCTTATTCGATATATTTTTAAATAGATAGTTTCCAAAAAGGGCTTCTGTTGAGTCGGCTTTCCCTTCGGACACATCAAATACCTCTACGACATTTTTTGTTGCTATTTCCGATGATAATATATAAAAGGGAATAGAATAATAAGCATTTGGGTAAGTTTTCATATCATACCAAATACTGCCATCTTCTGTGTTGCTTGGAATAGTCCATTTTGCTTCACTATCCATCATTAGTCTGTCATAATACAAAGGTTCCGCCTCCTTCAATTCGCTAACCAAGTATTCATATTGCGTGCCTTTTTTCGCCTTGATGAGACTTGCAAGGCTATTGTCAACCGCATTAATCTCGCATGATATGTCGGTGTAGGTAAATGTTGAGTAATCCAAAGCACACCTGAACTTTTCGTTCAACAACCACGAATTGTTTCTTACATAAAACACAATCGTAGCGGATGACTTTAAATAGTTTGACTGATATTCTCTTAGAAGAAGAGAATAAGCTCCTCCTGAGAACTCGAATTTGGTTGAGAAACTACGCACGACACCGTCATAGTCATTTCTCTTGAAAGACATCTCTACATCATCCCAATTGACAAGGTCATTTGTTACATCATGTACATTACCTCCTACCAGCAACTCACATCTATAATACATCTTATTTCTTTTTTGAAGTTGAACGAATCAAAGCATCTATCTCGTCACACATGCGTCTAACCATATAGGCGTATTCTTTGGCAGAAAAGGTGTTCTCATCAATGTGCATCTTCACATGAGACATGAGAGAAACCCTTTCTTTCGTGAAATAATCCCTATCCATTTTAACCTTACCGGAATTTGCGGTCGATTCTTGAAGCTTTGCCAGTCTGTAATTGTCGGAAGCTGAAACGCTCTTTATCCGGTTTGTTATCTTTTCGTGTTCATCTTCTTTGAACCTGTAACCTAAAGCGCCCATAATACTGATGACAACATCCCAGTCCCCGGAAGAAATCAATTTTTCGCACATGGAAAAACAGTTCAGCCGTATTTGAATGTTAAGGACTTCGTTTCTCCTGATTATCTGCGCAACGGCTGATTTACCGCCTATGATTGACAAGTATTCATTACATAGCTTCTCGGCAGCCAAAACCTTTTCCTTTATGCTGTGCGCACCGCCTTGAACAACCTTGTCAATATCTCCAAGAAAGATATCAATGAAACGGGAAAGGGCTATCTTACTTAAATCATTGTATATCATATTCAATAGTTTATATACGGTTTGAAATCCAATTGTAATCTGCGATATGGTTAGCTTTTTTCATCATTCTTCCGATGTTCTGCAATTGCCTTGTATTGCCTTTCATTTCCCTTTCAAGACTGCTGTAATCATTGTTTACATTGACTACTATGCCACTTTCTCGCATATCTTTCAACTTCTTTTCTATTATGCCATAATCGGATGTTAGGCCGTCTCTGTCATATATATAAGACAAGTCCGGAATTACCTGTGCGTGTGCTGGAAGATTTACCAATGTGGGCTTATCGGGCGTAACAAACAACCCGTTATCAGTTATGATACCTTCTTTCTTTCCACCGTCACCCACAATAGCCAATCCGCCCGGATGATCCTTTGTACCCTTTGCATATTTGGGAATGGGCTGGGCAGCAATAACCGCAACTTGAGCAGCGCCCATTGCGGCGATAATTGCTGCAAAAATATTACCCAATATAGGCCCGGTTTCTGAATATGCTTTCATAATTGCTAAAGATGTTGCAATAGTTGTTTGAATAATAGAATTTGCCTTATTCCATTTAGCCTGCTTCTCCTGCAATGCAGCTTTTTTCTTTTCAAGTTCTGCATTTTTTGCAGCCGTTTTATCCTCGGCAGCACGTTTACGGGCTTCTGCTTCTTCAGTGGAAATAGCCCCGTTTTCTTCAAGTGATTCTATGCGTTCTATCTCCTTATCGTATGCTTCATCGTTGGCTTCTTGTTCTTTTTCAATATTCTCTATCCGGGCGTCATATATATCTGTCATTAACGAGGTAATGCCTGATACTATCTTTCCTACGGCTTGCGCCATGTTTTCAAAACTTAATTTGCCTTCTTCGGACACCCCTTTCATTATATCAGATAACCCCTCGAATATTCCGGCTGTCTCTCCAAGTGCGTCTCTTGCCGCAGAGTTCATTCCGTCTAACCCTTTATTAAACTCTTCCTGCCATTCTTCCCGCTTCTTAGTGGCGTCATCATAATTTATTCCGTCTATCTGATCCTGGAGGTTGGTTAATCTGTCTTCCAATTCTTGATACTTTTCACTATCCGGATCAAGAAGTGCCATTTCACTCTCTACCTCTTTCATCATCACTTGAAGTCTGGCTTTGGAATATTTCACTCCAATGTCGTATAGTTTCTTTTCGTAATCCTCTTTACCGATTTCCCCATTGGCATACTGCTTTTTGAGCAAATTGGCTTCTTCCAAAGCGGCTGTTTCCTGCCTGTCTATCATCCTATCGGTGTTTGATTCAATCATCCCAAATCTCTCTTCAAGGTTTTGCATAATCAAATCGTTCTCCCTTTTCATATACTTCATTCGTATTGCCAAGACATCGTTTCCGTTCTTCTCCGCATCATTTATTTCAGCATCACGCATCATATTATTAAGTTGGATTTGGAGATTAAGCCTTTTGTCTAATTCTTCATTGGAATTATCGCCAATGGAAGCCAATCTGTTTTCAAGATTTGCTTTCTCTATTTCAAGAAGCTCCTTGTCGTATTTATCGTTTATTTCCGCAATAGCTTTTCCTTTCAGCGTTTCAAGGTTTTTCCTTAATTCAATTTCTTTTTCAGAATTACCTTTTATCTCCTTAATCCTATCTTCATACTCTTTGCTAACCTCGGCAATTTCCTTTTTTCTGCCGTCAGCAATTAAATCAATCCTTGATTTAGCTAAATCCTCTGTTATCTTTTTAATGTATTCGGCATATTCCTTAAATTTGTCTTTATCGTCTCCCTCTGTATAATCTGAAATTTTTATACTTCTTGATAGAGCTATTTGGGCAGAATATACATCACGCAGATCTTTAGTTAGTCCTTCATATTCCTTTCTTAAATGGGCCACTCTATCAGCGGATTTTATAATTTCCCCTGAAAAAGGGTCTACATAGTCTGTTTCGGCTTCTGCCTTTCGTATTTCCATTAGTTTGCCCGCTGCTTTCATTGATAAATCCAATGCTCTTGTAGAAAGATTTTCTATTTCTGTCATCTTGGCTTTTGCGGTTGCTGTTTCTATTATAGATTTAGAAAGTTTTATATACTCATCATTTGCTTTCCCCAACAGAATATACTCCTTTGACATATTCCCAAAATAAGAAGGATATTTTTTCTGCAATTCTTCAACCGCTGCATTTCTTTCTTCCATTGACCGAGATGTGTCTTGCGTGGCTTTATATAGAAATTCCAGTTCTGTCCTTTCTTTCATGCTGTCAGAAATTCCCTTGCGTCTTGCATTTGCTAAATTAGTTTCAGCGCTTGCTACCTCATTAACTGCTTTTTCCGCCTTAAACAAACTTCCTATCCATTTTGCAATCTCCGAACCATACGCAGACAGCAATGTTATACCTATTACAAGTGCAGCCTGCCAAGAAAAGATACTACCTAACAATTGTTTCCAAACAGGAATCGCGGTTAATCCTTCAGCTTTCATCCGTTTAAATTCTTCGCTTGCTCTTCTTAATTCATCCGCAAACATTGGTAAGTTATTGGAGATAGCAAGGAAGAACTGGTTGAAGCTCATTGTAAGAGACGGTAGCTCCCGTAATAATTGCTGCGTCTGGACGTTTAATCCATTCCATGAGGACGCATAATTACCCACATTTCTTTGATAGTTCCCAAATTGTGCGTCTATCTCTTTTAATTTGTTGTTCAAAGAATTGGCTTGGGAAATAAGGTTTTTCCCTATGCTGCTTTCCCGGTCAGCTTCACTTAACGCCTTATACCTTTTTTGCAGTTCAAGCATGGCGGCGTTCATTTCATTATAACTACCGGAAGCGGATATTATATAAGTGGAATGAGCTCTTATTTGTGCAGAGTGCAGCTTATTTTGAGCCATCAATTCTGCATGTCTTTGCATTAATGCAGCAGATTGTTTTGTGTATTCGGATAGGGATATTTTCCCGTCTTTATATGACTTTCCAAGAGACTTAACATCTGCATTAATTTTATTCATAGCCTCTTTATTGGCTATGGTGTCGGCTGTTAATTTAGTCACTTCACTATCGTAAGCCTGTACCGTATCAATTATGGAAGCATAATTCATGTTGGCTGCTTGAAGTTGAGCGGATGCCTGATTTATCGTGTCGCTTGCAGTCTGTGTGCTCTTGGCTGCATTTTCCTGTGCAGAAGCAACCTGATTGGAAGAAGAAGAAAGCCCGGCAAGCATATCGCTTGCATTTTTTACGTTTTTAGAAAATTGCTCAAACAGGATGTTTAGTTTTTGAAGACTCGACATAGAGTTAAACTGCTGGGATATTTGCCGCAATACAGTCAACTGCTTTGTCTGAATGGATTCCATTCTTTCCTGTGTCTTGTTCAGTTTTTCAATAATGGATGTATAATCGTGTGCTTTTTGGGAAAGTTCGTCAAAAGTCCTTGGATTTGTCTTTGAGCTTGCCGCTAATGTATTTGCAAATTCTACATACTTACCTTTTGCCGAATCAAACTCAAGTGATAATGTTTTTAGCTGCTGTAAAGCCTCCTTACTTACTACATCTGTAATTACAAATTCGTTTGCCATAAGTCCTTATTTTGAGTTCCATGCAACATCACATGGCGATACAAAGATAATAATTTATTTAATTTATTGGTTCTTATTTGGAATTATTCTAAATAGTATGTACATTTGCAAAGGACGTGTAAAGTTGCACGTCACCGTAAAAAGGACGAAAAGACATGGTAAAGGTTGGTGATGTTTGCCCTCTTTTTTTCTCACCTATAAAAAATAAGTTTGGGCTGGAAATGGACTACATTCAGAGGTTCCACACTTCTGATAAAATCCATATACAGGTGTTTGCGAGCGCTTCGGAGGAGGTATCAGTAACACTTAACAACCTTGTCACCGAGACCTCTACTCCTGTATCTCTTTCTACATACAATCAAAATGATAACGTATTAATGCATTATGCAGTCCTTAGCGGGCTGGATGATGCAAAATATACGGTTACTGTCAATGGTAATGCGTCAGAGCCATTCGAGGTGTGCTCCTCTGATATTATATTAGAGGAAACAACGCTTATCAGGTATTCTCACAAGAGTAATAATTCCGCTTTTGATAACATATTTTGGATAAACGATACTCAACAGGTGTTTGAGTTCCGGGTAGAAGCCGGATTTAAGCCGGAAGGATATACTTCTCATATAAGCAACGAGCAATACCGCAATCAGATGCAGGAGATAGAGGAGTTATACGCAGTCCCGTATGATGTTTATACCCTTACAATCGGAAGTTCAAAAGGCGTGCCATATTGGTTTGCCAAACACTTAAACCGCATCTTATGCCTTTCAATGGTGGAAATTGACGGAACGAAGTTCGTGAGATCCGAGGGTTCAGTACCTGAAATTACGCAGGTTATTGAATCAAGCCAATTATTCTATATCTCGATAGCTCTTGAACAACAATATAATGACATTTCCGGTATTGGGGGCACTCCTGAACCTGCATCACCGCCATTATATGGAGCATTTGTGATTGATAATGCCACAGACGGGCAGCTATTGCAGTTCAAGGCTGACAAATCAGCTTTTACTAACGTAACAACAGTGGAAGTATGATAAAGAAGAGGGTAAATAAAATAAATTGGCATGGGAGCGACCTTGAAAACAACAGGGCTAAAGCTCCTAATATATCTACTCCGGGCGGGAACGGGCTTGACGGACTTAATGACGGGGAAATATATGTATGTAATGCAGATGAAGACCCTGCTATCTTCATAAAAACAAATAAGGATAAGGTTGCAAGAGTTGGCGGTAATGGAAGTGACAGCTATTCGAGAGATCAGATAGATGATTTTCTCGGAAAGAAGCTCGACAAAGTAGTTTGGGACAGAAACCTTGAAGAGAGGGTTGACGACAACGGAAAGGAATACTTGTTCTTAACCAAACCGTTGATTACCGCCTACGGAGTAACCATGTACTCAGGTGCAGACGTTCAAGTTCCTTCAATCTACGAAGGTCTCCCAATAGACGGTGTGACGATTCAGTGGGTTGACGGAAAGCTTGTCGCAACAGGTGGAAAGGGTACTGCCAATGGTATAGTGGTTAACGGTAATACTTACACTCCTAATGAGGACGGAATAATCACCTTGCCTAATTATCCTTCATTAAGCGGTTATGCTACGGAGCAATGGGTTAATAACACACTTAGCGGTTATGCTACTTCATCGTCCTTGTCTCAATTGTCCGCTAAGGTAGATAACTTCTTGGAGGGGACTGATACTGACGGCATCATCAATAAATGGAAAGAGCTTGAATCATTCCTTGCAGGTCAGACGCAGACAAGCACGTTAGCTGAATTACTTTCCGTTAAAGCGGATAAGGCCACCACCCTTGCAGGCTATGGCATCACAGACGCCTACACCAAAAACGACATATCCGGGCTATTAGCCGATTACGTAACCAAATCAGGTGCACAGGACATTACAGGTATCAAGTCGTTTATAAATGGCTTGAATATCGGTGATATACTTGTGAAGAAGCATTCTGACGGAGTGGTTGAGTTAGACGGTGATTTGATTTTGACAGGTAGTCTTACCATGTTTGCACAAGGTAGTCATACGGCATCAACCATTCTTGATGCGCTTCCGATTGACAATACCACCTTGTCAAAAGAGGGTGGTGTATTAAGCGTAATAGGCGGTGTTGGCGGTGGATCGGTAGACGGGATTATCCTTAACGGCACAACCTATTCTCCTGATGAAACCACGAAGCTTATTACATTGCCTAATTACCCAACCACATTGCCAGCAAGTGACGTGTATTCTTGGGCCAAGCAGCCGAACAAGCCGAGTTATTCGTTTGATGAGCTGTCCTCTCATCCTACTACGCTGGGGGGATATGGGATTACGGATGCTTATACGAAATCTGATGCTGACGGAAAGTATGTTTTGAAGGCTG
>ERZ773243.1513-NODE-1513-length-24641-cov-22.042829_pt1 | contig 24641 bp, 22 predicted proteins | sample MGYA00580520_ERZ773243 | MGnify/ENA primary metagenome ERZ773243 (study PRJEB29015, sample SAMEA2737747) | human gut metagenome | biome: human gut; feature: human-associated habitat; material: faeces | place: China | collected 2012 ... | reverse complement strand
TTTCCACATTTTTATATGATTTTATAATTATAATCTAACAGCAATTAACCCTTTTCCGGCTACAGGCTGACCGTCCCCTTTCCCTGTCTTATAATTTCCGGCTCATCCTCTCGGCAGTCGATGACGGTAGAAGGTTCGATGCCACCTATTCCTCCGTCGATAACCAAATCTACTTTTTCGCCGAACTTTTCATCTATCAGCTCCGGATCAGTCAGATATTCTATGTCTTCTCCTTCGGCAAGCGGTAGGGTAGTGGTGAGTATCGGAGCATCCAGCGTACGGCATATTTCCTGAATAATCGGATTATCCGGCACTCGGATACCTACCTCCTTACGGTTTCTGAAGAGTTTGGGAAGCCGGCTATCGGCATTCAGAATATAGGTAAACGGACCGGGCAAGGTGCGCTTCATTAGTTTGAAAGTCGCATTGCTCACACGGGCATATTCGCTGATATTGCTCAAGTCATAACAGATAATCGACAGATAATGCTTACGTGGATCGATGCCTTTCAGTTTACAGATACGCTCAATAGACCGCTCTTTCAGCGCATGACATCCCATGGCATACATGGTGTCGGTAGGATAAATGATGATTCCTCCGTCGTTCAGCACGTCGGCAATACGCTGCAAATCGTCTGGACTGTTATTCTTGTCGTAAAGTTTCAGTATCATATTATAAGTTTATGTATGCTTCGCATTTTTTGATGCGGATTGATGCTGGGCACCCCAGAAGCTTCCGCAAGCAAAAATGGCTTTTTCTGTATTCATTTGACTGGTTATTTAGTATAATGATTGTTCAAACTTACAAAAAGTTTTTAATATAGCCATCATTCCAGGAGAAATCTGTTACTTTTGTATGGCTTTGAAGCGGTTGAGTCAAGGTTTGAAAACACGGAGCTCGTTTGGTTTTAAACTTTCCTTATCATGAAAACTCAACAACTCAATAACTTAAAAACTCAACAACTCAATAACTCAACAACTCAATAACTCAACAATGAAACGTATCTTTTGCCTCGGAATTTTTTGGTCACTCTGCTTAATCATGCAGGCACAATCTTATAACAGGTTAGTTGAACAAGCGATGGAATATACCCGGAAAGACAGTCTCAAACAAGCAGAACAGCTGTTTCGGCAGGCTTTGAAGGTAGATGCTTCGAACGCCCGCAATGCGTTGGTGTTTTCTAATCTCGGAACCATCTTGAAAAGACAGGGCAGAGTGGATGAGGCAGTCGATGCTTATACCATGGCATTGAATATCACCCCTTATGCCACTTCTATCTTGCTGAATCGTGCCGCTTTATATTTAGACCGGAACTTGCCGGACAAGGCTTATGTGGATTATTGTAATGTGATTGATTTGATTCCGGAAAACCGGGAAGCCCGACTGTTTCGGGCTTATATCAATATGCAGCGCCGCCAGTACGATGAGGCACGTATGGATTATAATACAGTGTTGCTCAAAGATTCAAAAAATCATACAGCCCGACTTGGACTTATTATGCTCGACCAGAAAGAGGGGCGGTTGTTGGCTGCCCGTGATGGACTGAATCAGTTAATAGAGGAAGCACCGCAGGATGTTTCGTTGCTGAAGATGCGCGCCAATCTGGAACTGGAACAAGGTTATCCGGATGCAGCACTGGCATCGGTAGATGAAGCGATTGAAAAGGCTCCGGAAGATGCGGATGCTTATGTGATGAAAGGTGATATTTATCTGCTGCTGAAGAAAAAGAAAGAAGCGCGAAATGCCTATGAGCGGGCGGTTGAATTAGGCATTTCGCGTGTGGAGGTGATGGATAAACTGCGTGAATGCAAGTAATGTAAACAAGTTTTTTTATTGCAGTTTACAGTCCACTGATATATTCATAAAGCTTCTTGTAGAAGGAATGGCGGGTCAGGGTAGCGGCATTGCCTAAAATAATCAGTTTCATGCGGGCTCGGGTGATGGCTACATTCATGCGGCGTAAATCTCCTAAAAAGCCGATTTCTCCTTTTTCATTGGCACGCACCAGACTGATGAGAATTACATCCCGTTCCTGCCCTTGAAAGCCATCTACGGTGTTGACCGTAATCAGCTGGCGGTAAGGTTTGAAAAAGGCATCTTTTTTAATCAGCTGCCGCAGGTATTGCACCTGTGCTTTATAGGGCGAAATTACTCCCACATCAATTCGCTCGCCTAAAAAACGCTCGCGCCCGATTTTGGTGATATATTCTTTCAATTGGCTGATGGTCAGTTCGGCTTCCGGCTTGTTGATGCGTCCGTAACTCTCGCCTATAAACTCCTCGTTGCAATCCATCTCTTCGGTATTCACCCAAGTAATAGGCGTATCAAAGTCGAGGATGCTCCGGTATTTTACTTCCGGAGCCGACTGCAGCATGCCACCGTAGAACCATTCGGAAGGGAAGCGCATGATTTCATCGTTCATGCGGTACTGAAGCTTGAGCAGGGAAACGGCATCCGGCTGATTGTTGGCAATGGCTTGCATGAGCGTATTACCTAATCCCTCGCGCAAGGCTTGGGGCGATTTTACGGTAGGAGGCAGCTGAAAATGGTCGCCTGCCAAAACCACGCGGTCGGCTTTGCGGATGGGAATCCAGCAGGCAGCCTCTAATGCCTGCGCTGCTTCGTCGATGAAGAGCGTTCCAAACTTCTTTCCGGTGAGCAGTCGGTTGGCACTGCTCACCAGGGTACAGGCTATGACACGGGCTTCACTGAACAAAGTCTCGTTGATTCGGATTTCAAGCTCAGTGGCACGGTCTTTCAATGCATTGATTTTCTGGTGCATACTTTCCCGGTTCGCTCCTTTCCGGTTTTGCGAATACAGTTCCCGGATGGCCTTGCGCAGGCTCCAGAGCTGGGGATAATCTGGATGCGATTCAAAACGCCGTTCATACGTAAACGAAAGCATCTTGTCGTTTACTCGGCTCGGGTTACCAATGCGCAACACATTCACTCCCCGGTCGGTAAGCTTCTCGCTGATCCAGTCGACAGCCATGTTGCTTTGTGCACAAACCAGCACTTGGCTTTCCCGATGCAGGGTTTCATAGATGGCTTCCACGAGGGTAGTGGTTTTTCCGGTTCCCGGAGGTCCGTGTACGATGGCTACATCTTTGGCATGTAAAACTTTATTTACAGCTTCTTCCTGAGTCTGATTTAACCAAGGAAACCGTATAGGCTGGAAAGAGTACGAAGAAGTTGGTTGTTTTCCATGGAATATATCCCTTAATTCAGCCAAACGGTTGTTTTTGGCTCTGATGACTTGCTTGAGGGCTTCAAACATGAGTCGGTAGCTTGTTTCGTCAAAATAGAGTTGAACTCCTAATGTTTTATCAGTTTGCAGACTTGCCAAAGCTTCTGTTCCGGGAAGTACCACAACCATGCGGTCTTCATCTACATAGCTGACTGTAGCAGTAAAGTTCAGGTAATTCAGTTTTCCGGGCGAATCTTGGGTGAAGAAGCAAACCGGACGGCCGTATTCAAATACATGTTCTATTTCTTTGTCTTCTTGCCGTTCTACCTCAATGACCAGCTGGTTTAAGGCATTGTAATAGCTTCTGCCGATATGGAGAGGAAACCAGCACATACCTCGTTTGATTTTCCGTCCCAGTCCCATCAGCTCGGTTTGTTGCTTGAACTGTTCTTTTTCGTACTCATATTCTGTTTGTAGTGCTTCGTATAAGTGTTGCAAATAAAGAACAGGATTTTGTATTTTGTTTTCTTTCATTTCTTCGTTTTTTTTCAAAGATACGAAGAAATCGTTTGGTTTACCAACTGAACGTTTTTTTTCTTTTGCTTCTGCACTCACCTTTCACTATCTTTAGATAAGATAGGATGCGGTTCGGCAGTATTTTCGCTCAAAAGCAAACTTTTGGCTTGGTACTGCACTCACCTTTCACTATCTTTGGCAAAAAGAAGGTTAAAGTATGAGAAACACATTGCTGAAATTAATTTTAGGGGGAATCGGGATCTTAATGGCAGGTTCGATATATGCGCAGGTGGATCAGTTCTCCAGTTGGACAGGAGTAAAGGTGAGTTATGGAATCACGTCCCGGCTGAAGGCTTCGGGACATATGGAATTCCGTTCCAAAGATAACTTCAAGGAAGCCGACCGCTTGGGAATAACATTGGGACTCAACTACAAAATGAACTCCTGGCTACGTGTGAAAGGAAGTTACGAGTTTCATTATCGTAATGTCTCCGGAGGGCCTTGGAAGGCACGAAACCGCTATAAGGTAGGGGCAACGGGAAGTGTGGCATGGAATGAGGTAAAGTTTTCATTGCGTGAACTCTTTCAGGAAACCTTTTTCAGAGGCGAGGTTGAAAACCGTTTGCGCTCGCGGTTGAAGGTCAGCTATGAGCCGGAGAAATGGTTGGTGAAGCCTTATTATTCTACGGAGCTGTATCAGCCGATAGGGGATGACGCATTTTTCACTGCAGCCCGTATCCGTTACCGTCCGGGAGTGGTGATTGCATTCTCCAAACAGTATGCATTGGATGTCTTTTATTGCCGTCAATATGAGCCGAAAGGTTCACGGAATATTGTAGGGCTGGAGTTTCAACTGTCGTTCTGAGCAGTGTGATTATAAAAAAGTAGTAGTTTGTTTATTGTCCGTTCACTTTCTGAGCAATAGAGACATAATCATTTAGCAAGCCTTTCTTTCCACTCATCCGGAAAGAAAGGCTTGCTGTTTTTTTTGAAGAGAGTAGGTTAGAATAAGCTCCAAGAAACCGTCAGTCCAGCCATAACGATTGCTACCATACTCATCAGTTTGATAAGAATGTTCAAGCTGGGACCGGAGGTATCTTTAAACGGGTCGCCCACGGTATCACCCACCACAGTAGCCCGGTGAACTTCGCTTCCTTTACCTCCGAAGTTTCCTTCTTCTACAAATTTCTTGGCATTATCCCATGCACCTCCGGCATTCGCCATGAAGATGGCAAGCACAAAGCCGGAAGACAATCCGCCGATAAGCAATCCGATGACTCCCGGCACACCGAATAAGAGTCCGGTAAGGATGGGTGCTGAAATAATCACTGTGGCAGGTCCGGTTTTACCGCTTTCAGACAAATTCTGGGTAGGTTGATATGTACGTGCGGCATTGGCTGTACGTGCCGAAGTATACGTAGCTGTTGTTGCTTCAGATACGACATTGCACCCCGGCGCACGTGTGAAGCGATTTTTTCCATTGAAGGCGTTCCTTCACTTTCCCTCATCATTTGTCGGTAGAAATACCATGCCAGTACAAGTGCCAGCATAGAGGCCACCGGTACCATCCAGAAAAGAGCTGTTCCCATAATAGTATTGATTAAAAGTACCTTCTCAAAGTTAAGAAAAGAATATAAGAAAAGGAAGAATTATGTGTTAAGAAAAACAAGAGCCTGCGCATTCCCGAAAGGAAGACGCAGGCTCTTGTGAGGACGATGGTATGGACCGCCTTACCGTGTTAGGGATTGGCCGTCTCTTCGGCTTGCTTTTCCAGCTCAAAGCCCACTTGTAACCCATCGTATTCATTCAGCAGAGAGGTCGCAGCACCGATGGTGGAATTTGACGACTTGCTGCCTAACTTGCCGCCGATTACTTGCATCAGCGTCATCAGCTTGTCTGCCTTGAAGAGCAGGCTCATTTTGTTTTTTGCCAACCCTTGATGTACCGTAGCATTAAACTTGATGCCGAGACGCGTCTTCATGGTCAGTTCTTTGGTTTCGCTGTTATAGCTGTACGTACCTTTGGTAGTCCGCCCTTTGGCAGTAGAAGTATAGGTGCTGTCGGCATTGAATACATACACGCAGTCTTCCGTAAATCCCATTTTGTTCAGCACCTCGGTCATTTTGTCTTCAATCTTTTTGGCAGCCACTTCGCCTCCGGCTTTTGAGAGCAAGTTGTCGCTTTCAAACTTACAGTCCGGCTTGACATACTTCCAGGTTCCGGTCAGGTTAAAGGTTGTGAGACCTTCTTTGTTGGCAACCGCATTGGCTACTCCTTTCAGAATTGATTTCCAGTCTTGCGCCTGAGCATTTGCTCCCGATACCGTAAGCAAGACCAACATACAAACTACTTTGATCAGATTTGATTTATTCATTTTTTATAAGATTAATAGTTCCGGTTTCGCACATTTCCTGTTTCGTTACCTTTTACAAGCAACAGCCTTGAAACCACTTGCGAAACGCGAATGATTCATGTTTCAACATGCAAAGGTATAAAAAATACTTCTGTTTTCCATCTTACCGTTTGCAGGTAGCCAGAAAGTGTTCCGCTTCAGCCAGTGTTTCAGGCTTTCCGATATCCATCAGCTTCAAGTTGAAATCGGCATGTCCTCCCAGCACAGCCCGTTCGCAATTTTGTAAGTAAAAATCCATGATAGAAAACGTTCCGTTCCATTGCTCATCCATCAGTGGAAGCAGGGAAGGGGAGATGACATGAATCCCGCTGAAAGCATATTCATTCAGTTTGTCAGGCTGATAAATAAACCCTTCCGGTTTGGTCTGTCCGGTTTCTTTGTTAACCCATCCGCGCAGACGGTTATCGGCATCCAATAACAGATACCGCTTCGTCTGCCTCGGACTGACCAGCAGCGTGGCATCGTTCCGGCTTTGCAGATGATACTGATACAGTTCCGTAAGGTCGGTATTCGAGAGAATATCTACGTTATGCACTAAAAACGGCTCATTCCCTTTGAAAAACGCAGCAGCCTTCTTGATTCCTCCTCCCGTGTCGAGCAGCTTGTCGCGTTCGTCACTGATATGGATAGATATGCCGAAATTCTGTTTGCTTTGCAGAAAGTCGATAATCTGCTCCCCAAAGTGATGGATGTTGATTACCAGTTCGGTACATCCGGCAGCTTTCAGTTTCAAGATGACATATTCCAGCATCGGACGTCCGGCTACCGGAACCAGTGCCTTGGGCATGTGGTCGGTCAGCGGTTTCAGCCGGGTTCCCAGTCCGGCAGCAAAAATCATGGCTTTCATAAGGCTTCAAAAATTTGTTCAACAGCTTGTTCACGATGAATCAGATGCACCTTGACTCCATACTTGCGGTGCAAATGTTCGGCAGTATGCTGGGCAGAATAGACCGACCGGTGCTGACCTCCTGTGCATCCGAAGTAAACCGACAGATGAGTAAATCCGCGTTTCAGATACCGTTCCACATGTGCGTCCACCAGCGCATCGGTATGCTCCAGAAAGTGGAATATCTCTCCGTTGTCTTCCAAGAACCGGATAACTGGCTCATCCCTGCCGGTGAGCTGCTTGTAAGGCTCATAGCGTCCGGGATTATGAATCGCCCGACAGTCGAATATATATCCTCCACCGTTTCCGCTTTCATCTTCCGGAATCCCCTTCCGGTATGAGAAACTCATCACGGTAACTGTCAGTTTCTTTTCTTCAGCAGGAAGAGCCGGACGGGACATTTTCTGAATCACCCGGTGAAGCACCTCGCACAGATACGGATATGATTTAAAATCATCTTTCAGCAACTCACTCAAGTTGGCAAGAGCAAAGGGAACACTCTCTATGAAGTGCGGCTTTTTCTCAAAGAATCCGCGGAAGCCGTATGCTCCGAGCACCTGAAGCGTGCGGAACAAGACAAAGTGACGCAACGTGTGCATAAACTCGTCTTTCTCTATTTTTAGGTAAGGGCATAAAGCTTCCAGATACGCATCTATCAGTTCCTTCCGCAAGTGGTTAGGCAGATTCGCCTTGGCTTGCCATAAGAAAGAAGCCACATCATAATAACAAGGTCCTTTCCGTCCGCCCTGAAAGTCGATAAAGAAAGGCTTTCCTTCTTTTATCATCACGTTCCGGCTTTGGAAGTCACGGTACATGAAGCTGTCGGCTGGCACTTGAAGCAGGCGTGAAGCCATGCATTCAAAATCGTTTTCCAGCCGGTCTTCCCTGAACTCCACTCCCGTAGTTTTCAGAAAGCAGTATTTAAAATAATTCAAGTCCCATAAAATCGCCCTCCGGTCGAAGTTGCTTTGCGGATAACATACGCTGAAATCCATTCCTTCGGCTCCGGCGAACTGGATGCGCGGCAGTAAGCGGATGGTCTGGCGTAACAGCTCCACCTCTTCCGGACGAAAGCATCCGGTCTTTCTTCCGTTTTCAATCTGTTGGAAGAGAGAAGTATTTCCCAAATCTTCTTGCAGATAAGCCAGTCCGTCGGCTGATACGGCATACACTTTCGGAACGGGAATCCCTTTCTGCTGGAAATGAGCAGCCATATAAGTAAAAGCCTGGTTTTCTTCCACGGAAGTGCCATAAACTCCTATCAGTGTCGGCTTTCCGTGCAGACGGAAATAACTGCGGTTCGAGCCGGCACCCGGCAAGGCTTCGATAAGTTCAGGAGCATTTCCCGTAACAGACCGGTAAAGCGAGGTCAGTAAATCTGTATTCATCTTCAAGTTGTTTTTTCATCTTTATTGCAAAAATACGCAAATCTTTTGCAAAGTCGGGTTATCACTGTCTGTAAAATATGCTTATTTTTGCATCCGTTTCGAGGTTGTTATGCCTTGTTGGGGGTAAACTCATAAACTCAAAAACTCACAAACTTAAAACATACAAACTTAAAAACTAATAAATAAAACGATGAAAACATTTTATTCTTTTATGCTGGCTGTATGTATGCTGGCAGGATGTACCTCCACACAGTCATCCGGCGATTCAGCCGCAGTGCCGTGTGATTCACTTGTCGGTCGGGCAGTACAAGTTGATTCCGTGTTATTCCGTTATGCTTACCGCATACGGGTGCAGGATGACGTAGCAGTGGTGTTCGATATGCACCATCCCGCTTATTATTGTCATGCGTTTACGTATCCGGATTTCAAGTACCTTTCTTCTTTTGCCCCTTTGGGTGAAGGACCGGAAGAAGTGGTTTCCGGTTCCGATGTCCGTTTCCTCGGTCCGAACCGGGTAGCCGTACTCGATTCGAACGGACGCAAGATAGCCGTGTATAACGGAGTGGGTAAGGACACCCAACCTACATTGCAGCGCATGGTTCGCATGGACGAATCGGTGCTGATGCCGCTTGATTTCATTCCGCTATCCGGAGGAAGTTTCCTTGTCCCCGACAATTCCGGTGAACACCGCTTCAGCATGATAGATTCCTGCGGAAAGGTGAAAGGCAGCAGTGCTGTTTATCCTCTTTCCGAGAAAGAACTGCTGGCTACGGCAGCTCCGGCTGTGTCACAGGCTTGGCGTTCGTTTCTGGCTGCGGCTCCGAAGCAAGACCGTCTGGTGGCAGTAACCCAGCTGGGCGATGTGATGGACTGTTACAACCTGCCCAATCCGGCAGAAGAAACTGTTCATTCGGTAGGACTCGATGGAGAACCGGTGTTCAGCGTAACTCCCGAGGGCTATGGCATTCCGAAGGGTTGCATGGGGTATTGGGATGTACAAGCCACCGACCGTTGCATTTATGCGCTGTACGATGGTACCACATTTAAGGAAATCATGCAGCAGCGTGGTGAAGCCAAGCAGGGAGCCAAGATGATGCGCGTATTCAGCTGGTCGGGTAAACTCCTTCACACCTACGTGTTCGACCGTCCGCTTGCCGGTGTGTTTGTCGATGAGGCTCGGAAGACCCTGTGGGCAACCGATGTCAACTCCGATGAGCAGCTGGTATCGTATGCGCTGAAATGAGCCGTTGTTTTTGTAATTCATCAAGGCGTTTTGCTTGAAACTTCAAGAGGTTTTGGCAAAACGCCTTGTCGTTTTATTAAGAAATATTCCGAGTCGTAGTAAAGATTCGCCTCGGTCGTTACTATGATTCGTCTTGGTCGTTACTATGATTTGCCTCGGTCGTTACTATGATTCTGCAGACTTGTATGCTTCTTCTCTCTCTCCCTCAAAAAAAGTTTTTCGCAAATTTGCCTGCACCCTACACGTTTTTGGGGTTAAATGATTTATAAACAGATGATTAAAGCGTGTAGGGTGCAGTGTAGGACGGTGTAGGACGCACCATTTTCCTACACGCGTCCTACACGTTTTCTCCTTTTGAGGTGCATCGCGATGAGTTGTTTTTTTAAAAAACAATCGTTTTTTGTAATCGGTTGGTAGATAAGACTTAAAGAGTAGAAAGTTCGGTAGCCGGTAGCGATTTGGTAGCTGTGCGGGTTTCGCTGCATTGCTTCGCTTTGCTCTTGGAACTGATGCAAATATAACTATTGAATTGAATAATCCCGATTTGGAGTTGGCAAGAGACTTATTCGTATTCGGCTGTTGGGCGGGTATATCATTCCATGTTACTTCTTTTCACTTGTAAGGCAATCATTATGTATTACTATCTGAAATGCAATAAAATAAGCGATGACTATATCATTCAACAGGCATCGCTTATCACATATTTTGTAAGATTGTACCTATTCGGGTACATAGATTATTTCACCATTTTCCAACTCATAGGCTATACCGACTTTTTTCCCTCGTTTACCATTCTTTGAATCTTGGTCTTCGGAAGGAGTATAGCGATTGATTTTCTCGCCCTCTTTGGTAATTATTTCCATATTCTCCTTGCCGGGGTTCTTGACCATCGTAAAATCCTCCTGACTGAACATTTCGGTCATATTATATCGGCTTACTAGAGCAACCATCAAGGCAACGGCAAAAACCATTGCCACGTCGAAGAGGTTACTGACAACGCTCATCGGATCGTTGTCCTCATCTTTATTCAGCAGTCTTCTTTTCATTATTTTCCCTCTTTTTCGTTCAACAACTCTGCTACAAATTCAAGGTTGGTCATATCCTGTAAATACCAGCGTTGCTTTACCTGTTGGGTAATAAAGCCAATAGCAGCAGCAAACAGACCTACGACAGTTGTTGCAAATGCAACCTGCATATTATAAGCCATTGATGCTATATCTCCGGTTGAAAGTCCTACCAACGCAGGTCCCATCGGGATAAGTGTACCCATAAGTCCAAGCATCGGTCCCATTTTACTCAATGTCTTTGAGGTGGATAGGTCTTTGTCTGCCGCTATCTCAAAATCCGAAAGCAGACGCTGACGCATAGCCTCACTATCGGCCACAAGCAGACGATTCATATAGGTTACAACCAGCGATGGATTCTTCTTCGGCAAACGCTCTGAAAGAGTAGATACATTCTCTTTATTCAGTCCGTAAAGTTCCTTTTCCATAAGTGATTCAGTACGGCGAATTGCCAAATATTGGCCAAAGAAACTTCCTATAAGTAGCAATGCTCTGCCAAAGAAGAAAATCAACAATACGATGACAGGAACAAGCAAGCCTGTCGAAATCCAATAGAGGATGTCTGAAATGTAATTCATAATGTTATCTGTTTTTAATTATTCGTTTCAATTTTATTCTATATGCAATGACACCTCCCGCAAGTCCGAATATGAGCAATACAACTATGCCTCCCAATGCACTCCAATCCACTTCACTGATACCAGCAACGGCAGTCTGTCCGTTTACTGTAGCGATTACTCCCAAAATTGCAATCAAAGCATTGGCAAGGAACAACAGTTCAAGGCGGATTTCCTTTTCGGGTAACAGCCATTTGAGGACCCAACAGCCAAAAGGAATTGCAATAAATACGATAGCTGCCAAAAGCCACGCAACAAGTGAGAAAGAGACGCCCGGCAATGCGAATATTGCCGAAACCAGCAGGCTAAACAGAACGGGGAAAATCAACACTCCAGGAAACCATCTCAAAATGCGGTATACCCATATTGTTATCGGTTTGACTTTGCCCGATGTTTGAATACGTGCCGATAGAATACAGAATGACATATGTATTGCCACTTCCAATGTGAGGATAACAGCAATGTCAAGCATTAACGAGGAGTCTGCAAGCCAACCGGATATTTGCGATTTGGACTGTTCGATAGCGTACGGCCACATAAACCCGACAAACAGGGCACACACAGCAGCAGATAATAGCACCGAGTATATCTTGCGATAGGTTTGCTTCAACACATAATTGAAGCAAACCAATATCATCATTACAAGAACAACCGTCTCCATTACTCCTCCATCTTTTTACGGCGACGGCGTACAACAGCAATCAACGCTACGATTGCAACGATAGCCAACACCGCTACAACGGTATTGCTGATAATTGTCGTAACCTTATCCGCTTCGTTCAACTCCTCGCGTTTGAGAACCATACTCTTGTCATTTGAGAGCGAAGCCTCACGAATATTCTGAATGCTCTGCTGGTACTGACGAGCCATTTCGGGAGTGCTCTTCGATGCGATAAACTCACGCAATTCACTATTATTGCATACTGCACCCGAACACGAAGGTTTATACTCTTCAACCAACTCAGTATGCAGTTTTGCGATTGCTGCCAATTGCTCTGCGGAAGCCTCCCACATACCTTTTCGGGCTGTTTCCATCATTACGGCAGTCATTTCTTGCAAAGCGGCAGGATTTTGTTGCTCGAAGAAACTTCTTACGCCCAAATCGAACTTATCCTGAACATATACATCATATATCTCGTTCCACAACTCATCATCAATGGCTTCGGGTTTCATCACATTCCAACCATAGGAATTCTGCACGATTTCGGCAAATCCAGCGGCAGCTGTTGCTTCGCCCTTCATCTTCTCTTTGATATATGTCGGATTGAAGATGGTAGTTCGGCTCTCTATTCCGATTGCCTCCTTCAACTCCTGCATACGCATATTGTTTCGGTTGCGATAATCGCTCATATAAGCATCAGGCTCTTTACCTGTAACATTACGAACTGCGAGATTCATACCGCCCATAAACTCATAAACGTGGTCAAGGCTCAATGCTCCCCAAGTGTTGCTCTGTCGGGGTTGAATAACGGCATCGGTATTGGTGAGTGCTGCCTCTAATGCAAACTGCTGTACCTGCTCCCAAGCTTTTTCACTACCATAGAATGCACCCATATTTTGCAGATAAATGTCTGCAATCTCGGAACTGTTCTCCCAACGGTCGCCACTTTGTACCATATCGGTAATACCTGTTCCATAGTTACCGTTCACTCCACCAAAGACACGATATGTTGAAACTTCACGAGCCTCCTTTGGCGATATTCCACGCTCAATGAGTGTTCGTTCGGCATCAACTACACTCTGAGCGACAAAGTTTTCATATTTATCATTCTTTGATGCAGCTGCCATTTCCACGGCACGAGAGATAAGAAACAGGCGAGAAGCGGCGATATCTCTCAACTGTCCACTGGTCTGCACAACCACATCAATACGCGGACGGCCAAGTTGCTCTGATGGTATAAGACGAATATCCGTTACTCTTCCGAACACATCACGAATAGGCTCCACGCCCAACATATAGAGAATTTGAGCAATAGTAGCACCTTCGGTCTCTACAAATTCACCACTCCAAAGCGTATAACTCACCTTGCGGGGAATAGAATCATTGTGTCGCTCACGATACATTTTTATGGTATTCTCTGCCAACTCCTTACCGCGCTCCCAAGCAACTTCACTCGGTGTCGCCTCTGCATTTACTGCATAGAGGTTGCGTCCTGTGGGAATAGTGTTCGGACTGGCAATCGGATCACCACCCGATGAAGGGGCTGTATAACCACCGTTCATAGCATTCAGAAGCGAAGCTAACTCTGCCTCTGGGCTATTCTCCAACGCTCTCTTGTAGTTGCCTACATTGCGGATAGTACGTTCCAACTCAATAATGACACGGGCGAGCTCCTTTTCTTCTTTGCTGTACTCTGTTATACCCATCATAGCCTTGACTTTGGCAGGCATTTCGGCTGGTTTATTTTCTTCTGCCACCCTCGTTTCCTTTGGTCGCTTTCCAGCCTTTGGAATCCACGAAGGATGTCCGCTCTTCTTGGATTCTCCTTTGGAGTGTCCCATAGATTGCCCCGATGTCTGCATAGTCCTCATTCTCGCCATCATATCCTGCGGAGCATTGAGAGAACGCTCAACCTCTCGGGCTTTATTCAACTCACCCATTGTTATACCTGCGGTCGAACATATTACAGCATCGGTAATCTGCATAGAGCCGCTATGCAATCTTGTTACCAACTCACGGGCAGGATTCAAATAGTTGCGGGTAAAGAGCGATTTGTGCTTCTCCAAATCCGCGGTAGCCTTACCTCTTATCTTATCCAATGCCAACATCGAATAGGCAATAGGATCGGTGGACATAGCATATACACTGCTGCGTATGCGTTCCGCCGAATAAGGTTCGCCCATAGTATAGAGTTCGCCTGTAACCTTTTCGTTGGCAAGCTCCTCGGCAAAGGTTTCGATACGGGCAATCTCTTGTTCGGTATATGGCACATTCAGAAGCGAATCCAAACGCAGCTCCCGATGAATGCCCAATTCTACGGTAAGGCGTTTTACCTTCAATGCAGCATTATCTGTATTGGGCTTGCTGTCGGCATAAAGCAGGTCATTATACTGCTGAATGGCGGTGCAAAGGTCTTTGTATATACCTCTTACATTGCTCTCCATAAACGGAGGCGTAAGGTGGGATTGAAGCGTTGCATAGGAGCGGCGTTTGGCAATTACACCCTCACCGACATCTCCAATCGAATAGATGTAGAGATGCGGCATTGCTCCAACCAATATATCCGCCCAATCATTATTGCTGAGGGCAACCTGTTTCTTCGGCGTAAACTCTAAACTTCCGTGCGTTCCGAAGTGAATCATCACATCGGCTTCAAAGCCATATTGTGCCCAAAGATAAGAGGCGATATAAGCGTGAGGAGGGGCTGCGTCAGTACCATGTACAATAGCAAAATCATCATCACCGGCACCTGCAGCCAACTGTGGCAGCAAAACCACATTGCCCAAATCTACACGTGGCAGAGCCAATTCTCCATTTTCGGTAGAGATATATGAACCCGGGAACTCTCCGTCAAGAGCCACAACATCTGCCATCATTGCAGGGCGAACAGCTTTTGCAGTCCACTTGTTATACTCCTCTGCCGAAATAAGTTCAGGATTGCCATTTTTCAAGAAATCGGCTTTTGCACCACTTGCATAGGCATTGAATACCGCACCTTGACCCTGAATTAGTTTGTTCAATTCGTCGGCTGAAGCAGGAAGGTTTTCTATACGATAGCCCTCGTTCTTCATTCTGACCAATAGGTTGAAGAGCGAAGGAGTAACCTCCATTCCTGCTGCTGTCAAAGCGTTTTGTCCAGGACCTTTGTAATAATAGATGGCAACTCGCTTTTCGCTATTTGGCTTGCTCTGCAACGCAATATGATTGTTTACAGTTTGAACAAAGGTTTCCAAGCGTTCAGGAATTGCAAATGCCTGCTGCAAGCCGTCTTCATCAAGACGATGTCCGAACAAAGCGTATGGGCGAATAGCACCGTCAATCTCAGGCATAACAATACTTTGCGACATAAAGCCTCCGTTCATTCCCATCTTGTCAGCTTCCCATTCATCAACCAAGCGGTTAATGTTGAGTGGAGCGAACAATGGAATATTCTGACGAGTCAGGTAATTCACGATATAATCACCCATTCGACCGTGAGCCATATTGATGACAGCCGCAGGACGGATAGAATCCACCTGATGACTTTGTATCAAACTCTGCATATTGCGAACAGGATAGACTACATTTCCGCTCCTCTCCAATGCTGCTACCAACTCTTCCGGTTCGCCCATCTGTCCGGTGATGATGATACGGGGAACATTTGCTTTCAATAAATTGTGTTTCTTTAGGAATGCTTCGTATTCCGTTACACTGCCGAAGTCCACCTCCTCATCTTCGGGAGCCGAGGGGTCTATGTGATAGAATTGCTTTTGCTCGCGCTTGACGGGAGCATCGGGTTCTTCGGTATCTATTGTTTTACCATCTATATTGCGGCGAATGTAGGTCAACATATTTCGATAGTTGCGACGACCTCCACCATTCAAATAACCTTTAATGGCGGCAACCGTTAGTGAATCTGCCGAGATTATCTCATTGGCAGGATTGGTTGCCATTGTTGTAATTACGCACACTCCATTATCGGCAGCATCCTGAATCATTGCTCTCTGCTCCGCAGTGATACGAAGCCCCATTCCGTTGATAAGTACAGCATCGTATTTGCCGATTTCATCCAACTCCTCCACATCGAGAATAGAGAGTTTTATGCGGTCATTGTCATTGGACTTGGCAATCTGCCCAAGTGTTATGACCTGATGATTTACAAACGCAATTTGCGTGGTAGAGAACAAAATGTTCCATACCACAACTCCTAACACGATTACGGGCAGGACTACTCCTACCCAGATTTTAACCTTTCGTTTCATATGATTGCTTTTTTACTTTTTCTTAAATATCTGTCTATATCAAGCGAAACACCAATAGAGCAAGTCGTACCCGTTGTGCTGGGCGAATTGCTATAATAGTAGTCGGGACGATAGTTAAATAGGTTATCCACTGCCAATGTGATATTGATACCTCTCCAAACTCGTTGTGCCAGATTCAATTTCCAAATTGTATAGCCCGGGTAGGTCTGTTTCTCGGTCTCTTCGTATGAAGTAATCTCGGTATATACATCGGTGGTCAATTTCGACAAATAGCGGCCTGTCAAAGCCACACTTAAACCGTAATTTTTCCAATCCTTGTCATATGCGATACGGGCGGTTGCCGTATGGGGGCGCGTCGATGAAAGCATCGGTTCGCCTTTTTTGATATGCTCATAGGTGTAGGCGTATGACAATCTCCATGAAATACCGCAACGGTATCTTCCCGAAGCGTTTGCATCAATACCTGCCACTTGTAGACGAGACATATTGGTATATACCTGTCCGCCCAATGTCTGATTCCACGCTGTAGTAATTCTATCATCAACAATATTATAGAATCCTGTAACAGTCAGGTTGTGATTTCCCTTCATATATTCGGCAGATAGCGAGAAATTATGGCTTGATTCGGGTTTTAGGTCAGGATTGCCATATATCATAAAAATATTTCCCATATAGAAATTCATATACATCTCTTTGAGTGTAGGGGCACGGAAGCCGCCTGCATACGAACCTCTCAAAGAACAGTTGCCCACTTTGTACATCAAGCTCAATTTGGGAGATAGATGAGATAACTTAGCTTCCGAAAAATAGTCAAAGCGAAGTCCGGCAATAAGATTGAACTTCTTGTGGGGATTCCAGTCAAACTGTGCAAAAGCATCTGCCGTATGTTGCGTATAACTACCTCCATCGGTAAATTGATACGACATCAGGTAATCACGCATATAATCGCCACCGACAGTAAGAATATGCTTGTCGGCAAAGGTGTGATTATAGAGAGAGCGAAGCGTATGCTGCACATTGCTGTAATCTCGAACATCCAAGTCATTCAATACAAGATAATCGCTCTTGTCATATTGGTCAAATGAGTATGAGAGTTCCAAATCGTCCTTGTTTGTGATATTGTAATTACCTTTCAAACCACCGGTGAAACTGCGATAACGCTCCTTTTGACTCTCCGAAGAGTTACGCTCACGAAAGAAAAATCCTGCACGAGCGGTGAATTTCAGATTATCGGTCGGGGTATAAATCAGACGCTCCTTGATGTTGAGTGTCTTGTTACCATATATCTTGCTATAATCTCCAACCTCTTCGTTGTCCGTACTTTCCGAAAGGTCGATGGCATCAATCGAAGTGTATTGCACATTGGTAAGAGAGTTGAACCGACCTTGATTGAATCCGACAGAACCACCGTAGCGCTGTTCATTGTGAGCACCATAGCGACCGTTCACATTTACAGACCACGGCTCTTGCGACTCTCGGCTGATGATATTGACAACACCGCCGACAGCATTTGAACCATAAAGAGATGATGCAGCACCCTTGACTATCTCTATTCGCTGAACATTATCCATATTCAGACGACTGTAATCGACATTATCAAGTGTCTCTCCTGCCAATCGCTCACCATCGACAAGAAACAAAACTGAATTACCGCCAAAACCCGACATGTTGAGTGATTTCTGTTGATTCATCGAATAGGAAAACTCAATGCCCGGCAACTCTGTTTGCAGTAGGTCTCCGATATTCGTTGCATCCATACGCTTAATATCCAATTCGGAAATTACCCGTGTGACGATAGGTGCGTCTTTGAGTAATTTCGGAGTACGAGTACCCGTTACGACCACTTGGTCAAGAATCGTATTATTCTCTGTCAGTTGGAAATTCAGTGTTCCGTTATGTACTTCATTGATGTTTTTTGATTCATCAATGTAACCGATATATGTTGCGATTATTGTGTAGTTTTTATTATCGGGCAATCGTAATTCGTAGTGACCATCTACATTTGCAACTGCTCCCAAATTGGAAAGTTCTTTCACTACGACAGTTGCTCCCGAAAGAGGCGTGTTATTAGTATCTGTAACTGTTCCGAATATCCTGCGTTGAGCCATAGCATCGGCAATGCAGAATATGCCAAGCAATATAAGTGTAAATTTCTTTATCATAGCTGTACAGGGTATAAATAGTCAATAGTCATAAATCCTTTTATGGCTGCATCACTCATATAATTACTGAGGTGAAGAGCGGCATAAGATCCATCAGATAATCTTAGCAAATATATCTTCCCCGAAAGAGTGTATATAGGAGGCATTGACGATGTGTCTACATTAAGCCACCTTGACAAACAAGGATTATAATAATCTTCCGCATAAAGAATCACACCGTCCATCATTTGGGACATATCAACTGTGATTTTATTCGTTGTCCACTCATCTGCGATAAATGACTCTTCGGGAATGGTGTTAATGTTAGGAATTGAACCGAAATCAGCTGCTGAACATTCCACAACTGCACCGTCATTTGTTTTTGCATCATAACGATGTATTGCAAAATCCCAATTGACAGGAGCATCTTCATCTACATTTTTTGTTACCACTTCTTTATTGAGTAGGTCGATATAATGCCACTCGGTGTAGTCGGTTGCATCTATATAGATTCTACCTGTATTGCTCTTGTCATCAACCACTATAAACCCAAATTCTTTTTTCTCTTTCGAAAGAGGTTCATCGTAAATGTTCTCGAATATACCATTACAAGCCGAGAGTGATAGCATTGCTACCACTCCCGACAGAAAAAATATTTTTTTTTGGCTTACAAACATATATTTCACTCTTATTCAAAACATTACTTTGAACCTGCGAACACCATAGTGATAGGCATCGGCATCGCACCGGGTTGTCCTACCATATTCAAATTAAGTGTTCCACTTTCAACAGAACCCGAAAACGACTTGAAAGTCCATACAGTCTGATTGGCAGAGCCTGTATCCGTAGCAGTAAAGCCCTCCTCTGCAACAACCTTTGAAAGTGCATAAGTGGAATTTCCTGTATCAGTTACGGTAATGCCATCTATCTCAATTTTACTGATGCTCATTCCTCCTGCTGCGGCTTCATCATTGACAATAGCCATTGAAACTGTGGTATCCGATGTTTTGGTTATCACCACTGAAAGTTCCGAAGATCCTGCACTGTTTCCGGCAACAGTCATATCGAGTGTGCCATTATAGGTTTCAACTACCGAATCTGCAACAGGCATTACATCATCGTCTTCACTACACGCCACCGAGCAAAGTGCCACGATAGCCATCATTAAAATTGTTTTAATTTTCATGTTGTATATCTTTTTATGTTATTTTTCGGGTGCAAAATTATCCGTGATTTGGTAGGTGGACAATACTCTGATTTTAGTATTTCGTGACGCTATTACACCATTTTTCACTATTCTTTGGTATTGCCTATTTATAAATAGGTGTGTAATTTTGCAGCCGTAAACAATGATTCTCAAGGATTAAAATAAAAACTCTATGAGCTATAAGCCAACCGATAAGATGCGTGATTTGGTCAAGGACAACAATGTGTTGATTCTTGTGATGGGGCGTTTTGGTATATCGTTGGGATTTGGTGACAAATCTGTAAGAGATGTGTGTCGGATGCATAATGTAAACGAAAACACTTTTTTGGAGGTCGTGAATTTTGTTTCAGACAAGAACTATAATTATGAAGCAATATCGCTACCATCGCTTATTGGTTATCTCAAACAGGCTCACGAATACTATTTGGACTTCAATTTGCCCAATATACGCCGTAAGCTTATTGAGGCGATTGATTGTTCCGGGAAAGATGAACTTGCTATGCTCATCTTGAAGTTTTATGATGAGTATATGGCAGAAGTTCGTAAGCATATGGAGTACGAGAATGAAGTCGTATTCTCATATGTTGAACAATTATCAGAGGGATTCCTTAATCGTAATTTCAGTATCTCGGCATTTGCTGGCAAGCACGCTCCCATAGGGTGTAAACTTAAGGAGTTGAAAGATATTATCATCCGATATTATCCTGAAAAGAATAACTACCAGCTGAATCAAGTCCTTTTGGAGATTATTTTAAGTGAGCAAGATTTGACCTCTCATTGTATGATTGAAGATAAACTGTTTGTACCTGCTGTAAAACTTGTAGAGCAACAATTAAAAAAGAATGGTCAAATTTTTTATACAGATGAATCCGATAGTGAGACTACCGATAAGGATAAGTTGGAAGTATTGAGCGACCGTGAGAAAGATATTATCATTTGCATCACCAAAGGCATGAATAACAAAGAAATAGCTGATTATCTATTCCTTTCTGTTCACACCATAACGACCCATCGTCGCAATATCTCCAATAAATTACAGATTCATACTACTGCCGGATTGATAATCTATGCCATAGCCAATAAACTGGTAAATATTGAGGATATACAAAAGTAAGATTGAAGATGACGACTTAATGCCGCCATCTTCAACTTTCAAATGAACTCTGAAATAGGAACGGTTGCCATCTCGTTACCCAATTTCCGCGCAACCCGAATAACCGTTTAATTATAAGATAATTGCATTTTTAGCGTTATTTTAAAAAATTACCCTTTTCCTCTTGACATCGCCTTTTTCATGTTGTAACTTTATAGACTTTTTTAAATTTAAAGAAAACACATGAAAGTAACCTTATTCAAGCAAGACTCCCGCACAGGAAGTGAGAGCCTGACAACCCTGACGGCAGAAGCCCTGATGGGACGTATGCAATCGCCGACGAAAGCCGACAGCAAGTATGTGAACGGACTGAGACGGATTATTCCTCTGCTGCGTGGACGTAAATCGCATTATGAATATATTGACCGCCTGCCGCGCGTATGCCCTTCTTTGGAGTGGCAACGGAAAGGAACGGACGGTAAGGAGGTACTCCGCTATAATGGCATTGTGTTGCTGGAAGTTAACCGACTGACCGGACGCGGAGAAGCGGAACGGGTGAAAGCAAAGGCGAGGCTGTTTCCGCAGACCTTGGCAGCTTTCGTCGGATCAAGCGGAGAGAGCGTCAAGATTTGGGTGGCTTTCACGTTGCCCGACGGCACGCTTCCCCAACAGAGAGACTGGTATGAAAAATTCCATGCCCATGCGTATCGGCTGGCAGTGAACTGCTATCAGCCTTTGCTTCCGTTCTCGATTACCCTGAAGGAAGCTTCTCCCGAAATCAGCTTCCGCCTGACGATGGACGAACTGGCTTATTACAATCCGGAGGTTGCCCCCTTCCGGATGGAGCAGCCTCTGACCTTTCCCGATGAAATGACATTCCGGGAGAAACGGCAGCAGGGAGATTCCCCGTTGGCACGTCTTGAACCCGATTCGGATACGCTGGTTTCGGTACACCGGTTATATGAAATGACACTTGCCCACACATTGGAGGGGATTACGGGCTGGAAACGCGGTAACGACTTGCAGCCTTTGTTGGTGAAACTGGCAGAGGCCTGCTTCCGGTCGGGCATTCCGGAGGAAGAAACGGTACGGCAAACGCTTGCCCACTATCCCGAAACGGACGAAGTGACCTTACGCACCCTTGTACATACCTTATACCAAGAGTGTAAAGGGTTCGGTGAATCGCCAAGCTTGTCCGGCGACCAAGCCATCCTGTTGCGCATGAAGGAGTTTATGGAACGCCGTTATGAGTTCCGTTTCAATACACTGACAGGAGAAACGGAATACCGGAAGCGAGACTCCATCCACTTTTACTTCAAGCCAGCCGACCGGCGGGCGCGTAACAGCATGGCGATGGATGCCTTGGAAGAGGGAATTTGTGTGTGGGACCGAGATGTAGACCGCTACTTGGGATCCGATCGTATTCCGATATACAACCCGATAGAAGATTATCTTTGGAGTACCGGAAAATGGGACGGACACGACCGCATCCGGGAACTGGCAGACTGTGTTCCCTGTATGAACGGAGGATGCTGGCGCGAATTGTTCTACCGATGGTTTCTGAGCATGGTGGCACACTGGAGGGGGATGGACCGGATGCACGGAAACAGTACGGTTCCGGTATTAATCGGTGCGCAAGGCTATCGGAAGTCAACCTTTTGCCGGTTGATTTTGCCTCCCGAACTGCGCTTTGCCTATACCGACAGCCTTGATTTCCGGAGCAAGCGCGATGCGGAAATGGCTTTGGGGCGTTTTCTGCTTATCAACTTGGACGAGTTCGACCAAATCAGCTCCAATCAGCAAGGTTTTCTGAAGCATCTGTTGCAGAAGCCTGTGCTCAACCTTCGCAAGCCTTATGCCACTTCGGTACAGGAAGTGAGACGCTATGCATCCTTTATTGCTACAAGTAATCATGCCGACCTGCTGAACGACCCTTCGGGAAGCCGGCGTTTTATCTGCATCGAAGTGACAGAGCCTATCCGTACAGAAATCACTTTCAATTACCGGCAACTTTATGCCCAAGCCATGCAGGCTCTCAATCAGGGGGAACGTTACTGGCTGGACGATGCCGATGAGGAACTGCTGAAACAGGAAAACCGTCAGTTTGAACAGACCACTCCGTTAGAGGCTGCCTTGTGCAGCATGACGCGCAGGGCACGAAATGAACGGGAAGGCGAGGAAGAGACTTTGATGGAAATAGCGGAACAGTTGAACAAGCGTTCACGCATCTTAAAGTTGAAACTGACCACCGGGAATATTTCGTATCTGGGCAGGCTGATGCGGAAATATGGTTTCACTAGCCGGCGCACGAACCGCGGTATGCTTTACCGGATTGTCTGGCTGTAAAAAATACGTAAAACCGTGTGTTATTTTTTAGTTACAGAACTGCAACCGCCTTGCGTATGTTATCCAGTATCACGGATAACTTACTATCATGTCGGGCAATCTGCATATTGTAAGCGGATTGCATATATATCATGATATATTTGCTACGCAATAAAATTGCAACAAATCCTATGAAAAACAAAACACTGCTTCATTGGAGCGTTATTATTATGTGTAACCGATACAAAGTTACGACTACTCTTTGAAAATACTATTTTAAGTCCTTTGCTGCTTCCGTACAGAAGGCAAAAGGGATAAATACGGAACAAGGTATAAAAAACTGGGCGGAATACTCGCAGGCGATTGCTTCCACCATGTCAAAACGTATGTCGGAACTTGGGCTGACACAACAGATGCTTGCCGGAAAAATGAACTGCACCCAGCAGTACATTTCCAAAGTGCTGAAAGGGCAAAAGAACATGTCGTTGGAAACTATCTGTAAAATTGAGAACGCATTGGGCATTGAGATTATCAAACACTTGGACGAAAACGAGCAATAAAACAAGGAATATGGCAAAGGAAAGGGAAGAGATAGAGGTTAAAGCAAGCAAGGAGGTCGCAAATTGCGACCAGTTACCCGAAACAATTGACATCCAGCCGATGATTAGAGTAATCAGAGGTCAACAGGTGATGCTTGACAATGATTTGGCCACACTCTACAGCGTGGAAACACGAAGGCTGAATGAGCAGGTGAAGCGTAACATAGAACGCTTCCCCGATGATTTCATGTTCCAACTCACCAAAGAAGAACTGGATAACTTGATGTCGCAAAATGCGACATCAAGTTGGGGCGGCACCCGAAAGCTGCCTTATGCGTTCACGGAGCAAGGCATAGCCATGCTTAGTTCGGTCTTGAAATCAAAGACGGCTGTAGAGGTGAACATCCGCATCATGCGGGCTTTCATCGCCATGCGCCGTTTCATCGCCACCAATGCCCAACTGTTCCAGCGGCTTGAGACAATCGAGTACCATCAACTGGAAATGAAACAGCATCAGGAAGTGACCGACAAACGCATTGACGAGGTTTTCAGACGTTTGGATGCCGACATTCCTCCGATGCAGGGTATATTCTATGACGGGCAGGTGTTCGACGCTTACCGTTTCGTGTCTGACCTGATACGGAAAGCGAAACAAGCCATTGTGCTGATCGACAACTATGTGGATGACACCGTGCTAACATTACTCGATAAGAGGGAGAAAGGGGTATCTGCCACTATCTACACCCAACGTGTCAGCAACCAGTTCCAACTCGATGTTGACCGTCATAACGACCAATATCCGCCTATTGAGATAAAACGGTTCAATAAGGCGCACGACCGTTTCCTGCTCGTTGACGATGAAGTGTACCACATAGGTGCGTCAATTAAAGATTTGGGCAGAAAGTGGTTCGGGTTCACCCTTATGCGGGACATTACGGCAACTGAACTTATCCATAAAATCAAGAATTGATCTGGTTATAGCGACAACAGATTACAAGAATCATGGCGTGAATCAATCAAGACTTTATCCGCATATACCTGAGTTCGGGATAAGTTTAGAATAAAGCCAGTTGTTTTGAGTCCTCAATATAGTATCCTTGCAATGCATCCGGTTTGTTTT
>ERZ773243.1505-NODE-1505-length-24780-cov-7.366229_pt1 | contig 24780 bp, 21 predicted proteins | sample MGYA00580520_ERZ773243 | MGnify/ENA primary metagenome ERZ773243 (study PRJEB29015, sample SAMEA2737747) | human gut metagenome | biome: human gut; feature: human-associated habitat; material: faeces | place: China | collected 2012 ... | reverse complement strand
CGTGTTGTGGGCTATTGGCTGGTTCCAGAGGAGTCCTCGCAGACCGCACGATCACTCACTCAACAAATATCCTCTCACCCTTTGAACGTGGTTTACTGTTAGACTACCTATTCTGTGCTCTGGAATTTGCCGAAAACGCTTCTAATCAGTTTAAAATCAAAAAGATTGACGAACTTGACTCTCTATTCCAGCCGTTGCAACAGGCATGCAAAAACGGATACCTCCTTCATCATAGGATGGAATTAGTTGATCCTCCCCATAAAGGGCGAGATACACTTTCTTATATAAATATATATAAGGTCGATTCTCCATACTTAGATTTTTACTATAGAGAAAAGCGAAATTTCCCGTGGCAACGTCGAAATGACACCAAGGACTCCCGCAAATACACATTCCCTATTCTCGGCCAACATTTTATCTGTCCATCTGATTGTGCTGAACCTAAATGCTTGATGCTTTTAGACTGGTATCTTCGTGAAAAATGTTGGGGCGTTAATCTATCTGCTCTGCTAAGTCAATTTTCTCCTGCTTTATGCGAGGATAGAACACTCCGTCACAAGTATGAAAAAATATGGTTAGAACTGACGGGCAAAACTCCTAATCAACCACATTCCAAAAACAATGAGTCCACCGCATCCTCGGAGGGCACAGATAAATCGTTAATACAAAGTCTAATGGAAATCCCATTTCCTGCATATCGGATCACATTTATGCAATCCGCGCTCAAATGGTATATAAATGCGGATGACACTTTTTTCATGAAAAAACTGTTTCCTGAGCCTTTCCGAAACTTAGTAACAGATGTATGCAAATTGCCTCCTCAGCGATTTTCGTCAGGTTCCGGTGAAAATCCTGTTGACATCAATAGCCACAACTTAGCCCGTCTAATGTCTAAAGCATTTGTCATGTCAGTCTTACTTGGAATGACTGCATATTTTCAAGGGGATGCTTTACCTAAAATATGGTATGATTTTCTGGAGCAACGTGACTTTTGGAAATTCTACACCCGAACAATCTTAGCGTATATCTGTGATGAAATTCACTCTTATTGTCCTTCAGATAATACGCCCTTGGAGAGTCGGCTTCCACTTGTTCTGCCCCCATATAACACACATTCGCAGGTTCTCCTTTCCACGCTAAATGCCGGTAACCGTGTAACAGACATACATACACGAGCCTATTGTGAGATTCAGTCGGCCTGCTATACTGCTGGTCTAGACAATAGGCTCCCCCTAATACTTTAAAAACAAAATCATAGAATTTCAATGGCCTTATCTGCAAAAAGAACTACTTTCTTTTGCAGATAAGGCCATCGTCAATATGACACTGTGGGTGTACCATATATGTGAAGTCCGGAAAACAACCGCATCATTGACAATGGTCTAGCAAGGCTCCTTGCTGAACTCTTTCTAATTCAATAAACGAAAACAGGAGTGAACATCTATGCTCTCTAGCTTACCCTCCCCTATGCGCGTCTCCTTAGTCACTGAATATGACGATACGGTGCCAGAATTTTATCGAACAATCCCGCTCTGCGGTTCTGTTGCCTCTTTGGCAGATGACCTTCCTCTATGGAGCGCCGAAAATCCAGTCCTTCTCGATTTTCCAACCGGCAGCGGAAAAACCTCATTTGTCTATGATACTTTGCTGCCAGATGCTTTGTCCAAGGGGAAAAATCTTCTCCTAGTATCTAACCGCGTTGCGCTCTCCACTCAACAGAAGCGGAGGATCATGGAAATCACCCATAATCCAGCACTGAAGCTGCTGAGTGCAGAAGGCATCAAGCGGGCCGAAGATCTCGGTTCGGTGCGCGTCATCACCTATCATCGGCTCCCCGCCCTGTGTAATGATGCGGCTGCCGCCGAATGGATCAGCAATCTCGGCTATGCAGTTTTCGATGAAGCACACTTCTTTACATCCGACTCAGTCTTTAATGAAAATACCGAGTATTTCCTAAGACTCTCCTGTGAACGTTTCTGTCGGGCTATTCGTATTTATCTCACCGGGACAAGTTGGGATGTCTTGACACCGCTAGCAAAAGCTGAGGAAAAATATTACCGTTGCAATACCCATCGTCCCTATTTCTGTTTTAGACCCATTCGAGAATTCTATCACTACACGATTCCCCCTGATTACAGCAACTATTCCCTCCACTTTTTCAGTAAGCTCTCTGAGTTGCTCCCGCAGATTAAATCTAATCTGTCCGAAAAGTGGATTATTTTTGTGGACAGCAAGGCCAGCGGTAAAGATTTTTGCCGCACACTTGGTAACGATGCTTGCGACTATTTAGACTCTGCGAGTAAAGAGACTGAGACATGGGCCTCGATTGTCAAGGACAAGAAGTTCGATAAGCAAGTCTTGGTCACCACCGCAGTCCTTGATAACGGCGTAGACATTGTCGATAACGCTGTCAGGAATATTGTCATTATCGCGGACAATCGTACCGCTATAGTTCAAATGGCTGGCCGCAAACGGCTTGCGCCAAATGAGCGTGTGAATTTATGGATCTGTGACCTATCGGAAAAGGTCCTATCAAACAGGCGCTCCAACTGTAAGTCATGTTTAGATTGGTTCGATAAGTACGAACGCTATGCAGCTGCTCAGAAATATGATGCCTTCATTGAGGAAATTTGGAGGAGCGGTGACCAGACTCTTTTTAAACTATTTCGATACAGCAAAGGTATCGTCTACCCAAACCGACTCGCTCAGTATGTTCTCAAACGGCGATGGCTATTTTTCAAGCAGATTTTGGATGGAAAAACATCATTCAGGGCCGAAGTCGAGTCTTGGTTTGGTATCAAATCCGATGGCATTACAGCTGTAGAGCAGTTGAACTTGTTCTGTCACCAGAATTGTGGAATCCCTCTATCGGACGATAGCGCAAATCATCTGCGGGATTTAATTTCATACAGCTGCGATGAAGTAGGATTCAAGGAACCGCAGATGAAAAGGAAAAATTGCTTGAAGGGGGTTGCCTTGACCAACCGTTTAGCAAAAATAGGTCTTCCCTACTATGTGGAGGACTCTAAGAAAACTCTTATTATTCACGCGAAGGAGGATAATATTCAAAATGGCTAAAGAAACAACTACCTCTAATTCTGTAGCAGAGCACCCCATTTACACCGTGAAAGAAGTCAGCCAGATGCTGCACACGAATCCGGCATTCGTGTATCGACTCATCAAGTTAGGCCTTTTGCCTGCTCTGAAACTTGGCTCTATCCGTGTCCGGAAGGAAGCGTTAGAGGAATTTCTTCAGCGTTACGAAGGGTGCGATCTCAGTGACCCGCTGAACATCAAAGAACTGGCAGTTGGTTAAACGTTATGGGCAAGTGTCACTCTGGCACTTGCCCTCATCTTTGGAAACGGAGTTTATAGCATGAGTGAATTGAGGCTGAGAAGACGAGGTCCCTACTGGCAGTATAGCTTTGAGGGGGCCCGGATTGATGGTAAGCGACAGACCATCAGCAAGAGTGGCTTCCGTACAAAAACGGAAGCTTCTGCCGCAGGTGCACAAGCTATGTCTGAGTACAATCGTGCAGGTGCAGTCTTTAAGCCCAGTGAAATCAGCGTTTCTGACTATCTGGACTTCTGGATGAAGGAATATTGTCAAAACAACTGCAAGCCCAGCACCATCAGCAACTATGATAAAAAAATCCGGTTGCATATCAAGCCTGCCATCGGAAAGTACCGGCTTGCTGCACTGTCTCCCGAAACTTTGCAAAAGTTGATTAACGACAAGTTCAATCAAGGATATAGCCGCAACACGCTGATGGTGCTGAAAGGCATTCTGACCGGCAGCCTTTCCTATGCGGTGCAGCCGCTGAAATATATCCCGTTCAGTCCTGCGGAGTATATAGATCTTCCATCCACCCGTGCAACGCCAAAAGTGAAAACCAGAAGCGCGCCGCATGTGTATCTGCCCACCGAACAGATGGAAAAGATCTTCCAAAGGTTTCCGGAGGGAAGCAGCTCTTACCTGCCTCTCCTGATCGGCTATAAATGCGGGTTGCGTATCGCAGAAGCATTCGCTCTGGAGTGGCAAGATATTGACCTTGCCGCTAAAAAACTGACAGTCCGGCAGCAGATTTTATGGCAGGAAAAGAATGCGACCACTGGTGCACCGGCATACTGGTATTTCACAATGCCAAAGTATGACAGTATTCGTACCATTGAGCTTTCGCAAGATGTAGTCTCTGCCTTGGAACGTGAAAAAGCACGTCAGGAACAAAATCGCATAATCTATGACGATTTTTATGTCCATTGGTTTCGTGATAACTCTGGACACCTCAACAGTGTAGGAGATGGCCACGAAATCAATCTGGTAATGGTTCGCCCAGATGGTTCCTATATCAATAGCCGCAACATGCAGCACGTCAGTCATATCGCAAGGCATGAGCTGGGAATTCCAAAATTTGACTATCATAGTCTACGGCACACCCACGCGACCATGCTGGCAGAAAAAGGTGCTTCTCCGAAATACGTGCAGTACAGATTGGGGCACAAGAACATTCAGGTGACCATGCAAATCTACCAGCATCTAACCGATAAAATGTCAGAGGAGGGAGCCAGGCTTTTGGACTTGCTCTGAAAATTTGGTTGACAAAATGTTGACAAAATGCTAAAAGCACCCGTTTCACGAAGAAACGGGTGTTTTTATTTTTATCAGAAAAGTTCCGATTTTTTATGATTTCAGGGCTTTTCGTTTACTTTTTGTTCTCAGCCACAGCAACGGCCACAGCCACAGTCGCACCGACCATGGGGTTGTTGCCCATGCCCAGGAAGCCCATCATCTCCACGTGAGCGGGGACGGAGGAGGAACCGGCGAACTGGGCGTCGGAGTGCATACGGCCCATGGTGTCGGTCATGCCGTAGGAGGCAGGGCCAGCCGCCATGTTGTCGGGGTGCAGGGTACGACCCGTGCCGCCGCCGGACGCAACGGAGAAGTACTTCTTGCCGGCTTCGATCATTTCCTTCTTGTAGGTGCCGGCAACGGGGTGCTGGAAGCGGGTGGGGTTGGTGGAGTTGCCCGTGATGGACACGCCAACGCCCTCGTGCCACATGATGGCGACGCCTTCGCGGACGTCATCAGCGCCGTAGCACTTGACCTTGGAGCGTTCGCCGTTGGAATAGGCGACTTCCTTGACGACCGTCAGCGCATGGTCTTCCTTCACGTCAGCAGACAGGTAGTCATACTTGGTCTGCACATAGGTGAAGCCGTTGATGCGGCTGATGATCATGGCAGCGTCCTTGCCCAGACCGTTCAGGATGACGCGCAGGGGGTTCTTGCGAACCTTGTTGGCATTGCGGGCAATGCCGATAGCGCCTTCCGCGGCAGCAAAGGATTCGTGGCCAGCGAGGAACGCGAAGCACTCGGTCTTCTCGTCCAGCAGCATCGCGCCCAGATTGCCGTGACCCAGACCAACCTGACGCTGGTCAGCGACGGAACCGGGGATGCAGAACGCCTGCAGACCTTCGCCGATGCAGGTGGCCGCTTCCGCAGCGGTCTTAACGCCCTTCTTCAGCGCGATGGCAGCGCCCAGCTCGTAAGCCCACTTCGCGTTCTCGAAGCAGATAGGCTGAATGCCTTCGACGATCTTATAAGCGTCAACGCCCTTGCTGTTGTTGTAAGCCTTCAGCTCATCAAAATCCTTGAAGCCGTACTTTTCCAGAACAGGCTGGAGCTGAGGCATGCGTCCTTCGTAGTTTTCAAACAGAGCCATTTCAGCATACCTCCTATATTACTGCTTGCGCGGGTCGATCCAAGCGACGGCGCCGTCTTCCGCCTTGAAGCGACCATAGGTGCCCACGTTCTTCTCGTAGGCTTCGTTCGGGCTCATGCCCTTCTTGATGGCGTCCATCATCTTGCCGAGCGACAGGAACTGGTAGCCGCAGACCTGATTGTCCTTGTCCAGCGCCAGCTTCAGCACATAGCCCTCAGCCATTTCCAGATAACGCACACCCTTGAGCTTGGTGCCGTACATGGTGCCGACCTGAGAGCGCAGACCCTTGCCCAAGTCCTCCAGACCAGCGCCGACGCGCAGGCCGTCATCAGAGAAAGCGGACTGGGTGCGGCCATAAACGATCTGCAGGAACAGCTCGCGCATGGCGGTGTTGATTGCGTCGCACACGAGGTCCGTGTTCAGCGCTTCGAGGATGGTCTTGCCGGGAAGAATTTCAGCCGCCATAGCAGCGGAGTGGGTCATGCCGGAGCAGCCGATGGTTTCAACCAGCGCTTCTTCGATGACGCCGCCCTTGACGTTCAGCGTCAGCTTGCAGCCGCCCTGCTGCGGCGCGCACCAGCCAATGCCGTGGGTCAGACCGGAGATGTCCTTGATCTCCTTGGCCTGAATCCATTTGCCCTCTTCCGGGATGGGCGCCGGGCCGTGGTTCGGGCCCTTGGCGACACAGACCATTTCTTCAACTTCCTTGGTGTACTGCATCGAATAGGTTCCTCCTATCTAATGATAGTCCTGCAAATAGGCATGTAAAAAGCACACGCCTGTCCTTGCGCTTCTTGATTATAACATATTTTCTGCGGATTGTGTAGGGGATTTTATAAATTCGATAAAAAATCCGCAAAAAGGGGCATCAAATCCTGCTGATGGTGCATAGGATGATTAGGGATAGTTGCGGAAAAGCAATCAAATGCTTGAATGCCAGCCAACTTTGGGAGTGTCGGCGCCGAAGGGGTCAAGGGGGCGATCGGAAAGCCCCCTTGTCGCCTCCGCAGAGGCGAAACCCATGCGAATCAGCAAAAATCCGCAGAAATGATAAGAAAAGTATGGATTGCAGCCATCAGCGTAATCGCCGATGGAACATTACGCCAGATGCTCCATCACCCGCAGGCACATGCGGCTGTTGTGGTACGGACACTTCCACTCTTCCACAATCGGCTTATCCGTCGGGACGCCGGATTCGGACAGCGACCAGAACCACTCGCTGTTCGGACGCGGGTCAACGAAGGCGCGGCGGATGTAGGCAAACTGCGCTTCCGCCTGCCTCAGCCAAGTGGATGCGCCTGTCAGCTCGTAGGCATTCAGGAAGCCCAGCACCGTCTCCGCCTGTACCCACCAGACACGCGTGTGGTCAACTTTGCCCTCGACAACTTCGTTCTCCAAGCCGTGGTCGGTGAATGCGCGTTCGCGGACAGCTTCCGCCAGCGTCAGGCACATGTGCAGATACGGCGCGCGGTTTGATTCGGGCAGCAGCGTCTCTGCCGCGTCCCAAATCAGCCACGAGGCCTCAATGTCGTGCCCGAAGGACTGCATGTCCAGCAAAGAGCGGTAGTTGCGGTCGTAGAAGACCTCCAAGCGGCGCTTGCCCGGATTGTACATCACGTTCAGGAAACGCTCTAAGCAGACTTCTCCGGCGCGGCGCACAGCTTCGTCCGGCATGGCGCGGTATAATTCCGCATAGCCCTCCAAAACGTGCAGCAGCGTGTTCATCGTGCGGGACGCCGTCTCGTGGCGCTCCATCAGCTTCGGGTTGTCAGACAGCTTCTCGTTGCCGACGGGGGTGAAATCCGGCTCATAGGCCTCGCCGTAGCCGCCCGCGTCGCTGCATTTCGTCTCAATCAGGCGGAAAAGCGCCATCGCCTTGTCGCGCGCAGGGGCGTAATCCGGGTCACTTTCGCCGATGGCGCGCATGTACGCCGCCAAGCCGTAAATCGAGAATGCCTGACAATAGGTGTGCTTTGTCTTGTCCAGCGGCTCACCGTCCGCCGTCACCGACCAGTACACGCCGCCGCGCTCGGTATCCTCAAAATGCGGCAGGAATGCGAACGCATGGCGCGCATAGCGCAGCAGGGATTTATCGCCCGTCACGCGCGCCGCCGTCGAGAACGTCCACAGAATGCGGCTGTTGAGGATGCAGCCCTTGTGTGCCCCGCGCTCCACGGACAGGTCATGATTCACATAGCCGAACCAGCCGCCGCGCTCCCAATCGGTCAGGTTTTCCCAGAAGGGCAGAATGGTCGTAAGCAGATGGTGCGAACAATCCTGACGAAACATGAAGCATTCCTCTCTTCCTGTTAGCTTAACAGTTAGGTATATGGGTATTATAACCCGGAAAAATGTCCTTGTCAAGCGGCAAAAGAAGAAAAAAGCTGATAAATATGGCGAAATTTTCACCGAAAGGAACAATGAAAGGAAACGACGTAAGGCTAACGTGTAAACTAATCAGCCGGCAGGAAAAAAAGCCGTGCAGGGGCTTGCTTTCACGACGGAAATGTGGCACAATATAAGGTAGCATCGTATCAAAATTCGGTGCTGCTTTTCAGTTTGAAACTGGGAAAGAAATAGTGGAGGAAATCAATCAATGGCGGAAACACAGAAAATCGTCATTCTGAATTTCGGCGGACAGTACACGCAGCTGATTGCGCGGCGCGTGCGCGAATGCCATGTGTATTCCTGCGTCCTGCCCTATGACGCGAGCCTGGAGACGATTCGCGCGCAAAACCCCGTGGGCGTGATTCTCTCCGGCGGCCCGGCGAGCGTGCTGGAACAGGATGCACCCCGCTGCGACGAGGGCGTGTATCAGCTGGGCGTGCCGGTGCTGGGCATCTGTTACGGAATGCAGCTGACGGCGTATTTGCTGGGCGGCACGGTGGAAAAGGCGGCACAGCGCGAGTATGGCCGAATCACCGTGACGATGGACGATAAGACGAGCCTGCTCTCCGGCATGTCGGATGCTTCCTCCTGCTGGCTGAGCCATACCTATCAGGTGAAGAAGTGCCCGGCTGGTTTCCACCCGATTGCGCACAGCACGAACTGCCCCGTTGCGGCGATGGCGAACGACGACAAGCGCATCTACGGCGTGCAGTTCCATCCGGAAGTGACCCACTCCGACGAGGGGCGCGCGGTCATCGAGAACTTCCTGAATATCTGCGGCTGCGTGGGCGACTGGTCGATGGAAACCTACGCGCAGACGGCGATTGCCAACATCCGCGAAATCGTGGGCGACAAGGGCACGGTGCTGCTGGGACTTTCCGGCGGCGTGGACTCCTCCGTCGCGGCGGCGCTGATTTATAAGGCCATCGGCGACCGCCTGACCTGCGTCTACGTTGACCACGGCTTCATGCGCAAAGGCGAAACCGAGCAGGTGGTGAATGTGTTCACGCACACTTTCCCCGTGCGTCTGGTTGCGTCCGACGCCAGCAAAATCTTCTATGAAGATTTGAAGGGCGTTTCTGACCCCGAAACGAAGCGCAAGATTATCGGTCGTGACTTCCTGAAAGTATTCAAGGCGGAATCCGAAAAGCTCGGCAAGCTGGACTACTTCGCGCAGGGCACGATTTACCCGGACGTTATCGAGAGTGGTCAGGCGACGGGCGCGGCGGTCATCAAGAGCCACCACAACGTCGGCGGTCTGCCCAAGGAACTCGGCTTCACACAGCTGATTGAGCCGCTGCGGATGCTGTTCAAGGACGAAGTGCGCGCGCTGGGCGAAACGCTTGGCCTCCCGCACGATCTTGTCTGGCGTCAGCCGTTCCCCGGCCCCGGTCTGGCGATTCGTGTCATCGGCGATCTGACCCCGGAAAAGGTGGAGATTGTCCGCGAGAGCGACGCGGTGCTGCGCGAAGAAATCGCCAAGGCCGGTCTGGACGCCGATATCCACCAGTATTTCACCGTCCTGACGGGCATCCGCTCCGTGGGCGTCATGGGCGACGAGCGGACGTACGACTACACCGTCGCCATCCGCGCGGTCACGACGGACGACTTCATGACCGCCGACTGGGCGCGCATCCCGTACGACGTCGTGCGCACGATTTCCGCAAGGATTGTCAATGAGGTGCCGCATGTGAATCGCGTCGTGCTGGACGTGACGACCAAGCCGCCGGCGAGTATTGAGTGGGAGTAAAAAAGAAAAGCCGAAAAACCCTGTGATATCAAGGCTTTTCGGACTCCGACCACCGCTTCTGATAAGGTTTTGATAAGAATCCGCTTGAACGCCATTATTCTGCGTTACAAGTGGCTTGTGAGTAAAGAGTAATTCTTGATGGCTCACAAAATACCCATATTAATATTTTAGCCCGTACTGATGGGATGTCAGTACGGGCTTTTTGTCGTTCATTTTTCGGTGGTATCTGTAAACAGTTTGTGAACTTTACAGAAAAATGGTCGCCAACAGGGGGTAAAAACGGCTTAGAAGTGACGGTATATAGAGGGACATTTTCTTATACCGCAAGTTCCCAATTTGGGAACTTGCGGTGGGGCTTGATATGGTAGTGGTGGCAAAGTGCCAATTTGGCACTTTGGTAAGTTGCCAGATTGACAACTTACCAGATTTGAGTAGCCGCTTGCCCTTGAAAATGGCTATATGAGTAAGAGGGTGATTAGTCCTTATCCGCTTTGAGAGCTTCCACAAGCATATCACTGAGTTCCTGTGAGGGAACTTTCGCCCAACGCTGTGTGGTGTCCTCCGCCGGGAATGTATAACGCCAACGGTCATACTGCTCTTTGCTGATTTCGCCGTTTCTGTATTTCTCGGCTTGCTCTGCCCAAGCTGTGAGCATTTGAAATACGGAACGGTCTGTATTCGGCTTGCTGCCATCAAAGACAATATGCACTTCGTTGTCGCTTTGCTCTACTCTTACGCCGTGTAAATCCTCAACAGCGAAAAGCGTATGTATGAAGCCGAGGTTGCTGTCAATGTCGGGGATACTCAACGCCAAAGGCGAAACCTCCAGCACATTTGCAAGTGCCTTTACCAAGTCCTCTTTGGGCGTTCTGGAACCGGACTCATACTGAGCCATGCGAACATCGGCGGTCTTTTCAGGGAAACCCACGGCTTGACCGAGCCACTTCTGCGTCATGCCACGCAGATTGCGTATAAAACGGATTCTTTCACCGATTGCCATAGTTTTTCACTCCTTGCTGTGTTGTTATATATATTATAACAGATAAGTTTAGTGTTTGTCAAGATAGCAGAAACAAAAAAGTTTAATATTTTCTTGCAAACCTCTTGACATAACGGAATTTGTTTAGTATAATGATGGTGTAGAGTTAAGCAAATATGCTTAATATAAAACTGAACACCTGTCGCACATCACAGTAAAGGTGTGTAACCGCCCGGGCAAATCGGATGGCGGCAAGAAAGTATCCGACACTAAATAAGTGCAACTATACCCTAAAGGAAAGGGGGATTCAATGGAAAATAAGTTCATCCGAGTAGATGAAGTCGCAAAGGAACTTGATGTGTCAAAGCCTTACGCCTACAAGCTCATTCGACAGCTCAACGAAGAATTGAAGGCAAAGGGCTTTATCACCATCGCAGGACGAGTAAACCGTCAGTATTTTAATGAAAGACTCTACGGAGCAGAAAGGAATGATGTAAATGCCGGCATATAAGAACAAAGATAGCGGCTCGTGGTATGTGGTAACACAGTACACGGACTGGACTGGCGAACGCAAGCAGAAGTGCAAGCGAGGTTTTGATACCCGGCGTGAAGCTCTGGAATGGGAGCAGAAATTTCAGCAGCAGAACGCCGGGGACTTGGATATGACCTTCGCCGCATTTTTCGAGATTTACACCGCCGATATGCAAGCAAGGCTGAAAGAAAGCACTTGGCAGACAAAGGAGCATATCATCAGAACAAAAATCATGCCGTATTTCGGCAAGAGAAAAATCAGCGAGATCACCACAAAGGATGTAATCGCATGGCAGAATGAGCAGCTTGCCTACCGTGACGAGAAGCACAATCCCTACTCTCAGAGCTACCTTAAAACGCTCCACAATCAGCTCTCAGCCATCTTTAACCATGCTGTGAGGTTCTATGACCTCCGTTCCAATCCGGCGGCAAAAGCAGGTAACATGGGCACTGAGGAACGCAAGGAGATGTTGTTTTGGACAAAGGAAGAATATCAGAAGTTCTCGGAAGAAATGATGGACAAGCCTGTTTCCTACTACGCATTTCAGATGCTTTATTGGACGGGCATCCGTGAGGGCGAGCTGTTGGCTCTGACCCCCGCCGACTTCGATTTTGAGCGAGGTACAGTGAAAATCAGCAAGACCTACCAGCGATTAAAGGGCAAAGATGTCATTACCTCGCCCAAGACTAAGAAAAGCAACCGCACCATTCAGATGCCCGACTTCCTCTGTGCGGAAATGCAAGAGTTCTTCGGAATGCAGTACGGGCTGAAAAAGAAAGACCGTATTTTCGCCGTTACCAAAAACTATCTGCACAGAGAAATGGACAGAGGTGCCAAAGCCGCAGGGGTCAAGCGTATCAGAATCCATGACCTCAGACACAGCCACATCAGCCTTTTGATTGATATGGGCTTTTCGGCAGTTGCCATTGCTGACCGTGTGGGACACGAAAGCATTGAAATCACTTACCGCTATGCTCACCTGTTCCCGTCCAAGCAAAAAGAAATGGCAAGCAAATTAGATGATTTAAGTAAAGGAGCGTTATTTTAATGTCAGCAAAGAATGTAGACAGACACAACCGTTTTCGCAGCATCACCGTGGGTTTCCGTGTATCACCGGAGGAACAGGAAGAACTGAATAGGGCTGTTGCTCTATCGGGACTTCCCAAACAGGAATACTGCTACCGCAAATGCATGGGGCGTGAAGTCGTGGTACAGCCAAATCCGAGAGTTCACAAGGCTCTGAAAACGCAGATGGCGGCAATCCTCGCAGAGCTGGAACGCCTTGCCGTTGGGGACAGTGTTTCCGATGAACTGTTGGACACTCTCAATCTTATTGCCGTCACTATGGGCGGGCTGAAAGGAGAAGATGCGAATGAATGATGCAAAAGAAAAGACTGTCCTTGCAACATCTGTTGGCGCAGATGAAAGGCAGCCGTTTCAAACAAATATTGAAAATATTATACCCACTTCAACCGAAGAAATCAATGACTTTGATGTAAATTCTTCCGAAAACTATGAAGAAATGCTCCGTCAGATGCAGAGAATGACAAGTCCGTACTATCTCCACACGGTTTCCATGACCGAGCTGTATCAGACCACCTACAAGAGCAGACCGCCGATTATCGGCGGCTTGCTCTACGGTGGAGCGTATATCCTTGCAGGAGCCCCAAAAATCGGCAAGTCCTTTTTGGTGGCTCAGATAGCCTACCATGTCAGCACAGGCGAAAAGCTGTGGGAGTTTGAAGTCCATCAAGGCACGGTGCTTTACCTTGCCTTAGAGGACGATTACCAGCGTATTCAAAGCCGTATGTTTATGATGTACGGCGTGGAGGACAGCGATAAGCTCCACTTCGCTACGGCGGCAAATAAGATTGGAAACGGTCTTGACGAACAGCTTGAATTTTTCGTGCGAGAGCATCCCGATACCAAGCTCATCATCATTGATACGATGCAGAAAATCCGTGAGGTCGGCGGCGAAGCGTACAGCTATGCCAGTGATTATGAAATCATCGGCAGATTAAAGCAATTTGCCGATAAGTACGGCATCTGTGTTCTCACCGTCCACCATACACGCAAGCAGCCCGCAGGAGACAGCTTTGAAATGATCTCCGGCACGACAGGTTTGCTTGGATGTGCGGATGGCTCTCTGCTGATGCAGAAGAAAAAACGAACGGCACTTGAAGCCACCATTGATGTGGTGGGGCGTGACCAACAAGACCAAATCCTCTATCTGAGCAAAGACTCCGTCACACAGATATGGAACTTGGAACGGACAGAGACAGAGCTACACCGTGAGCTACCCGATGCGGTGCTGGAAGCCGTTGCAAGGCTTGTTTCAGCAGAGCAGAGGGAATGGACAGGCTCGCCCTCTGAGCTTGCAGAAGCCGCCGAAACGGGCATGGCGGCAAACGCCTTGACCAAGTATCTGAATGTCAAATGCGGCAGGTTGGCGGACGATTACGGTGTGACTTATGAGAACAAAGCCAAGCACTCTGGGCGTAGGGTGAAGCTCACCTACAACATTGAGTGCGACGGTTGCGACGGTCGCAACGATGAAAACGATACCACCCAAACCACCGTCGCAATCGTCGCTACCGTTGCGGAGCAAAAATGAAAGTTGTCAACTTGGCAACTTTCACTTCAAGCTCACCGTGGTAAGTTCCCGTTTTGGGGACTTACCACATCAGCACCGCAAGTTGCCATTTTGACAACTTGCGGTTGAAAGAAAGGAATCGAAACGAATGAAAAGTGTTCAAATACCTTATGAACTGTTTGTGGATTTGGTGCTTTACCATCTGAACGGTGAGGACGATTTTGACGAGGACATCCGGCGAGGGTTAGAGCAAAAGCTGGATGCTATGGTCAACCGTCAGCTCTACTCACAGTACAAGACCGCACCCACCGAGGAACAGAGGGAGCAGGCAAGGCAGGAATATCTTGACCACCGTGGAGTGCCGCAGAGCTACCGCTGGACTACTCCTCCTTGGGAGCTATGACAGGAGCGTGCCACGCTCCTGTTCTCGGCAGACAAGGAAAAAGTGGTGGTGGACAAAATGACCATTACCAACATCGTGCCCCTATCGCATCTCCCGTCCCCATCGAAAAATCCGCAGATTTGGAGATGGATGGCAGAGTGGATTTTCAAAATCTGCTCTGCCTGTGGGCGGCAGAATTGAAGCAATCGAGGTTGTGGAAATGCTGTCGGTCACACCGCATTTTGAAGGTTTGGGTACTACACACAAACCGAAAAAGGCGGCAAAGCATCCGCAGATGCCGCATACTCCCTCGGAGAGCGCAATGCTCTTTTGATGGCTCTGCTGTCAAAAGTGCTTTTGCGTTACTTTTGGCAAAAGTAACAAAACCGCCGCCGAGCGGCGAAAACGAGTTTCTATAAAATACCGCAATTTTGGAGGTGACCGCTATAAGAAGAACCATTAGTGCTATGTCTGGTGACGGTGTCGTTGCTCATAATCGCCGTACCTATTTCGCAGAAAATGTTGACCAGACCAGAACACATCTGAACATTGAATATTGCTACACACCCATTGAGCAAGCGTACCACAATCTGTTCGATGAAGCCCTTGCCGAGTTTAATGCAAAGCAAAAACGCAAAGATCGTTGCATCGAAAATTACTACGAAAAAATCTGTAATGGCAAACAGGAAAAACTGTTTTATGAAGTGATTTTCCAAATCGGCAATAAGGACGATATGGGTGCTGCAACCGAAAACGGCGAACTGGCTAAGACCATCTTGGACAAATTCTATCACGATTTTGTTAAACGAAATCCGCAGCTTCATGTGTACTCGGCGCATCTGCACATGGACGAAGCAACGCCCCATCTGCACATCGACTTCATTCCCTTTACCACGGGGAGCAAGCGAGGGCTGTCCACCCGTGTATCGCTGAAACAGGCTCTTGCCGATCAAGGCATTACCGGCGAGGGGCGTTCTCTGACCGAGCGCGATTTATGGGTGCAGAGAGAAAAAGAAGCTCTTGCGGAAATGATGTTGGAGCATGAAATCGAGTGGGAGCAGAAAGGCGAACACAGAGAGCATCTGAGTGTGCTTGAATATAAGCGAGAGCAACGCACACAGGAGCTTGCCGAGCTGACCGAGCAGACACAGGAAAAGGCAGCAGAAGTAGCAGCATTGGATAAGCAGCTCGAAAAGACCAAGCAGAAAAAGGTCAACATCGAGAGCATTGACAAAATCGAGGTTAAGCCAGTAATGCTCTCACCGTCGAGGGTGTCCCTTGAAAAGACGGACTACGAAACGCTGTCCACCGCTGCCAAGAAATACTATGCACAGGAAAAGAAAGAATCGAAGTTGCAAAAAATGTTGGATGCAGCGAACAGAAAGATAGACGAATTGAAAGCTGTTATCAGTTCGCTGAGAGAGCAGGTCGCTTCTCTGACCACTGAGCTGTCCAAGTACAAGTCTGTCCGTAACAGGCTCAATTCAGCCAATCTGGAACAGGAAAATGAGCGTCTGAGAAGCAGAGTTCGCACCTACGAGGAAGTAATATCCGAAAACAAACTGTGGCATCTGTTTGGCAAAGTGCGTGGCAAAACGCACACAAGGGACGATGCCCGATAATCAAAATCTAAGGAGGAACGGAAAATGAAAGTTATATCTTGTGAGTTCAACATCGACACCGCTTGCGTGGAGCTTCGGCTGGAGGACGGAACGCTGATCGCCATTGATTGCACCGCCGTGGAGAATGAGGTGGCAGACAATATGTATGAACGGTCTGAGCTGGACTATCTCGTTTATAATGCACCGTTGGAATATGCGGATTTGATATTGAACGGTAATCCTGTGAAGTATCTGAAAACCGTGACCGTGTATAAGCCCTTTGAGAATTGACCGCACCGCCGCCCGTAGGAGCAATTCTATGGGCGGCTCCTCGTTGTATATCTCAAAATAATTTTGAAGTTAACAAAATGATATTGAAATTTTAAGTGAGATATGATATAATAAAATAGATTTAGTCGAGGAGGGTCAGAGTGTGGCAAGATCATATAATAAGCTTTGGAAATTAATGATAGATAAAAAAATGAACAAGACGCAACTTCGCACCACTGCAAAAATCAGTTCCAATGGTATGGCAAAGTTAGGGCGTGACGAATCCGTTCCTATTGAAACCTTAGAAAAAATTTGTGAGGTTTTACACTGTGACATCGGAGACATTATGGACTTTTTGCCGGAAAGCGAGGAATTGCGGAAATGACACCAGAAATCATGGCAACTCTGACTAGGCAAGTGACAGAGCTTGTTCAAACTTATAGTAATAACTATCCTCAATTCCAGCGGGCGACCTACAATGAAACACAAGTACGAGTTGACTTTGTAAATCGCTTCTTCAAGTTGCTTGGATGGGATGTGGACAACGAGCGTGGCTTACCTCAGCATCTGCGAGAGGTAACCCATGAAGCAACCGTTGTTGTTGAAGAAGATGGCATTCATCGCAGCAAAAAGCCTGACTATTCTTTTAAGGTTGGCACGGAAGTTCTATATTTTCTGGAAACTAAAAAACCTGCTGTAAACCTTTCTGTCGATGCTGCTCCGGCATTTCAATTGCGTAGGTATGGATGGAGTGGAAATCTCAAAGTTTCGGTATTAACTAATTTTACCGATCTATACATTTATGATTGTTCAGTGCGCCCCAAAGAAGGCGACGATATTGGTGTGGCTATGATTGCCCACTACCACTTCAATGAATATGTGGAGCATTTTGAGGAAATCTACAACATGCTCTCAAAGGAAGCGGTTCTGAACGGTCAGTTTGAGCATCAATTTGGAAACATTCATGGAGCTTTGCGTCGTGAGCCATTCGATCAGTATTTCTTGAATCAGATCCGCACCTGGCGCAATATGCTTGGAGAAGATATTCGGATTAACAATCCTGAAGTTGATGTAGAAACACTCAATATCTTTGTCCAACGAGTACTCAATAGAACAATTTTCCTGCGTATCTGCGAGGATAGATGCTTTGAAAACTATGAGTCTCTGAAATCTATTACTACATATCAGGAGTTGAGAACACTATTTGCTGCGGCAGATCAAAAGTATGACTCTGGTCTTTTCGAATTATTAGAAGAAGATCGGCTTACCGTGTCTGATCCAGTGATTATTGAGATTTTCCAAAGTCTTTATTATCCCAATAACTCCTATGAGTTTGGCGTGATTGACCCTTATATCATCGGTCAGATATATGAGTTGTTTTTGGATGAAGTTCTTATAATCCGAGATGATGGTCATGTTGGGGTGAAAGAAAAGCCTGAAGTAATCGACTCTCAAGGCGCAGTTAATACTCCCAAAAATATAACCGATATTATCGTCGAGGAAACCCTGCGGCCTCTATATGATAATAAAACACCTGAAGAAGTGTCGCGGTATCACATAGCAGATATTTGCTGTGGATCTGGTAACTTCCTGTTGTCGGCATTCGAATATATCGTGAATTATCACATCGAATATTATCTGAGTCACGATGTAGAAAGTGCCGAGAGACGAGGTGATATTTATCAGTTGCCAGGTAGCACAAACTATATTCTTTCCTATGAGAAGAAGCGTGCTATTTTGAAGAACAATATTTTCGGCGTTGATATTGACCCTCTTGCTGTGGAAGTATCGAAGTTCAGCTTGCTCTTGAAGGCCTTGGAGAATTCATCTTTAGAAGAAGCAGAAGCCTTTCATCTGCGCACCCATCATCGCATTCTGCCCAATTTGGATGATAACATCAAAAATGGCAACAGTCTTGTAAATATGTCCTACGCACGCTTTGATCGATCTGTTTATCAAAATATTTCTTTGATGAACAAATTGAAAATGTTCGATTGGAACGCAGAGTTCGGCAATAGAAAATTTGATGCGATCATTGGCAATCCGCCGTATATTCGTGTGCAGAATATGGTTCATTATTCTCGTGAAGAGTATGATTTTTATAAGAGCGACTATTCTCCTTATGCTACTGCACAGACAGATACTCTCGATAAGTATTACTTATTCATCGAAAAAGGACTTGCACTGTTGAATGATGATGGAATGCTGGGGTATATAGTTCCGCATAAGTTCATGAACATTAAGTCTGGCGCAAAATTAAGAGAGTTACTTGCTGGTAATGCCAATGTTAAGAAAATTTGGCACTTTGGAACTCACCAAGTCTTTGAGGATAGAAGTACCTATACTTGTATCCTGGTGCTGTCAAAACAAGGGAATGAAGAATTTCAGATTGGCTTTATCCAGGACTGGAATCAATTTCTATTTGATCATGATTCTGAGTGTATAACTTACCCGGCAGCCTATATTAGTGGGCAACCATGGTCTTTTTTGCCGCAAAACATTGTTACCCATTTGGAAGAGATTGCTCCATCTTGTGTTGCTCTTTCAAGCTTGGTTGATATTTTTGTTGGTCTGCAAACGAGCGCTGACCAAATCTACATTATTCATGCAGATCATGAGGACGAAAGTTATATTTACTCACACGACAAACAGGGGCGAGAGTTCAAAATTGAGAAGGGAATTTTGCGCAAAAGCATTTATGATACGCAGCTTGTTAGCTACGAGAAGATCAAAGCTAACAGCTATATCATTTTCCCGTATAAAGAAGTCAACGGCAGACCTGTTCTTTACAGCCTTGTAGAAATGTCCACAGACTTCCCGTATGCTTTGACCTACTTGACTGCATACAGAACCAAGCTGGATCAGCGTAATATGCCTGGTCGCACTAATGAGAATTGGTTTGCTTTCGGTCGTAGCCAGTCTATTAGGCGTTTTCTATCCGGAGAGCATCTTGTTTGGCCGGTGCTGTCAACCAGTTCGAATTATGTCTATGATAATGACATGGTTGTTTTTACAGGCGGCGGAAATGGCCCGTTTTACGGCATAGAAATGAAGACCACCGCTCAAGAGTCGATTTTCTACATTCAAGCTGTTTTGAATCATTGGTTAATGGAACTCCTCGTAAAAAGCAGAGCAAGCACCTTTAGAGGAGACTATTACTCCCACGGAAAACAGTTTATAGCAACCTTGCCGATATATAAGATTGACTTTGAAAATCCTGTCGAGGTTGCCAAACACCGGCAGATTGTTGAGATGGTACAAAATATTATGCAACTGAAGTCCCAACTGGCTTCTGCACCTAATGCTGCTCGCCGCACAGTTTTGGAACATTCTATTGCAGCGATCAACACCGACCTGAACAATGTAATCGACGAACTTTATCAGGTGGAATCTCAGGAAGTCGAGGAATAAGTATGAAACCAATTGAAGGATACAACAAACTAAGAGGCGGATACTACACCCCCGACAAAATTTCCGAATTTATTACAGACTGGGCGATCCGAACAACTGTCGATTCTGTTTTGGAACCGAGTTGTGGCGATGGAAGCTTTTTAAGTGCAATTACTAAACGGTATAGTGAACTGGGCGCAAACCATGAGACTATCAAGGAAAATGTAATTGGAATTGAATTAGATGATGTTGAGGCCGCAAAATCTGAACAATATGGCACTACGGTGATATGTAATGACTTCTTTACATATTACCAAGAAAATATCGAAGATCAAATTCAATTCGATGTAATCGTCGGAAATCCTCCTTTTATTCGTTATCAGTACTTTACAGAGGAGTACCGTAAAATTGCGTTTGCTTTGATGAACAAGCATGGATTTAAGCCTAATCGCCTTACAAATATTTGGCTTCCATTCTTAGTACTTTCCTGTAAAGCATTAAAACCTAATGGCAGGATCGGAATGGTTATTCCCGCTGAACTCTTTCAAGTTGATTATGCTGCTGAAGCAAGACAATTTCTTAGCGACTTCTTTGATAAGCTTACTCTTGTTACATTCAAGCGGTTGGTTTTTGATGACATTCAACAGGAAGTAATTCTTCTCTTGGGTGAAAGAGGCTGTGATAAACACGGGATCCGTGTTATAGAACTTGATGATATGGCTGACCTGATTGCACAAGGTCATACATGTCTGGAAAATGCTGAGTTCAAAGAACTTGATCATGGTAGTGATAAGTGGGTTAAATACTATTTGTCTAATGAAGAACTCAACTTACTTAAACACCTTAATAGTGATTCAAAAATCTCCGCAGCAACCGACTTATTTGAAGTGAATGTTGGACTGGTTAGTGGCGAGAATGACTTCTTTGTTATGAATCAGACAACAGTAGATCAATTCAATCTTCAAGATAGTGTGGCTCCTATTATTAGTCGGTCTGAGCAACTAAAAGGTGTGCGCTTAACAGATGAAGACTACAATAATTTGATTGCGTTAGGGAAAAAGGTGTATTTCTTTGTTCCCGGAAACGATGCGTTTGATGAGTTGACCGATGAACAGAAGATATACATTCAATGGGGTGAAGAAAAGGGATATAACAAAAATTATAAATGTCGTATAAGGCCAAAGTGGTATCATGTATCTCAAACCTGGCGTGCTGATGCTTTCTTGATTCGTCAAGCTCATTTGTATCCAAGGATGATAATAAATGAAAAAGGAGCACTTGTCACAGATACTCTGCATAAAGTGCGATTCTTAGAGGGCGTTGACGGAAAACATGTTGCAGCAGCATTTTTGAACACATATACATTTGCTTTGAGTGAAACAATCGGCAGAAGTTACGGCGGAGGTGTTCTCACCTTTGAACCAGGAGAAATGCGAAGAATTCGTATTCCCATGAAAATGGCCAATCAATTAGATCTGCAAAAGATTGACAACTGGCAGCGTCTGGGCGAAATCGACAAGATTTTGGAATATACCGATAAAATTCTACTGCGTGATGGCTTAGGGTTATCTGAACATGCAGTCTGTTTGCTTCATAGTATTTGGGACAAAATGCGTAATCGTAGAATGATTCGTAAAACTCAAAACATGTAATATTTAATCTACTAATAATCCACTAAGTTGATCTTAATTTTTGTAAGCGTTTAAGATTGATTTATAAGAAGTGCAGAAGCGCAGGTTTGACCGAGAATAAAGTAAAGTTTTGCCTTTGATCAAGGCGAAGGGAGGGAAATTTATGGAATGGAGTGGCTGTATGAGTTTGCTCCAAGGATATTTGGAAAATAGTCCTTTGATAGTTTTAGGCTCAGGTGCATCCATGCCGTATGAGCTTCCTTCAATGGGTGGACTTGCAGAAGAAATAAAAAAGTCAAGTATCGTTATCTCTGATCCTAATTACAGTTCCCTTTGTACGGCGGTAGACAATTTGGGATTGGAGGGAGCAATAGACACCGTGAATCTTCTTCCCCAAACACTACACGAGATTCGTAGTGTTGTTTGGAAAGCGGTCAATGTAAAAGATTTGCTCTATTTTGAGCAACATCCTATAGATCCGCCCAAAGCATTAGTTGAGTTAATCAAAAAGGTGCTTGCACCAACACCAAATAAAGCTGCTATCGTAACCACAAATTATGATAGATTGGCGGAGTATGCCGCCGATGGAGTTGGTGCCACTACAGTCACGGGATTTGAAGGATCTTTAATTAAAAAATTGGAACTACCTTCGACTTCTCTAAAAACAAAGAGAATACGAGCTCGTGAAAGAGTGGTTGATGTTTGGAAGGTTCACGGTTCCTTGGATTGGTTCGTTGCGCCAGATGGAACGATCGCATCATTTCCGTTGGCTCGAACAATCCCTGAAAATTTCCAACCGCTAATTGTTCCACCAGGCAAAGATAAATACAGCAGTACACATGATGAGCCGTACCGCACCATTATTGCAGAAGCAGACAACGCCTTTGTACAAGCAGGTGCATACTTATGTGTGGGCTACGGGTTCAACGACGAGCACATTCAGCCCAAACTATTAGCACAGATTACCAATGGAAAACCAATTGTTGTCCTTGCCAGAACGATGACTCAGGCTTGCAAAAAGCACATCGTAGAGGCAGGCATAAGTAAATATCTTATTTTTGAATTTTTCGATCCAACCCATACTAAAGTATATGGCAATGGATGGGAGGAAATATACGAGGGTCAATATTGGCTCTTGGATAACTTTATGAAAATCTGGTAAGGAGGGATAGAATGAGTATATTTGAATATACGCCAGAAGAACTGCTCGGTACTGTTGAAAGCGTTGATACATCTAACGTAATAGTAAAAGTTGAAAATGATGACAAACTGCGTGGATTGCAAGTAAACCATCTGATCTCTATTCAGAGTTCTAAAATCGGACAGCACTTAATTGGTTTGGTTTCTAAAATAATCCGCAAGTCGGCATATAGCGACCCGATTGCAGATTTGTCTCCGGAATTGGGATTTAATATTATCAAAGTAATTCTAATAGGAACTCACTTTGACAGAGACGCAGGCAAAGACAATGTATTTCGTCGTTCATTAGCGACCATTCCAACTATAAACGCAGAATGTCATCTTATTCACGGAGACAGATTGAAGCGGTTTATGCAAGCAATATCTTCCATTCCGGAAGGTGAAGATGCTGTTAGCTTGCAAATCGGCAATTATTCTATCGACGAAGATGCAACGGCGTGGCTCAATGGAAATAAGTTGTTCCAACGCCATGCAGTAATTGTTGGCAGTACAGGATCTGGAAAATCGTGGTGCGTAGCTAAAATACTTGAACAAGTTGCATCGCTCAAATCAGCAGATGCAATACTATTTGATATTCATGGTGAGTACTCCACTCTGCAAGGTGATAGTTTTACCCATCTCAAGGTAGCTGGCCCGAATGACGAAATGGGTGACGGGATGCTTTTTCTGCCATATTGGTTGCTCACTTATGAGGAAATGTTGTCGCTAATGCTTGATAGAAGCGATAATAATGCTCCTAACCAAGCCATGATGTTCAGTAGTGCCGTCATTGATGGAAAGAAACAATTCCTGATAGATGCAGATAAAGCTGAAATGGAAGCAAATATTACTTTAGATAGTCCAATTCCATATAATCTCGATACACTTCTTTCTTCTCTTAAATCAAAAGACGAAGAAATGGTTCCAGGAGCAAAAGTAGGCACCGAAAAGCAAGGTCCATATTTCGGAAAACTCACTCGTTTTATTCAGCGATTGGAAACTAAGCAAAAAGATAAGCGATTGAATTTTATGTTTGCATCAGATGTGTCTTTGTTGAGTTACAACTATATGGGGGAACTCTGTAGCAAGCTAATGTTGCCTTCGGTTGCCGGCAAAAAAGGTGTGAAGATCATAGACTTTTCCGAAGTACCGTCAGATATTCTCCCCTTAATTGTATCGCTTATAGCTCGTGTAATTTTCTCGGTTCAACAGTGGACAACTGTTGAACATAGGCATCCAATAGCAATTTTCTGCGATGAGGCGCATTTGTATATCCCTGCAAATACAGAAAAAAGCATTGATGATGCGAGCTTGGTTACTTTTGAACGAATCTCAAAAGAAGGCAGAAAATACGGAATAGGTTTAGTGGTTATTTCGCAACGACCTTCCGAAGTAAACCGCACCGTATTGAGCCAAAGTAATAATTTTATAGCTATGCGTCTGACCAATGTTGACGATCAATCCGTCGTAAAACGCCTTTTACCTGACAGTTTAGGCGATTATGCGGAAATGCTCCCGATATTAGATATTGGAGAAGCTCTCGTTGTTGGTGACGCAAGCCTGTTACCAAGCAGAATCCGAATTACACCGCCCAATATGAAACCTCGGAGTGCAACCATTGATTTTTGGGATGAGTGGTCTAAAGAAACTACTGCCGTGGATATTTCCAGTGCAATTGAATCTTTAAGAAAGCAATCAAAGTAAGAGTCAATCGTTGAGAAAATTGCAGAATATCTGGAAATTTCGGAGAAAATATGTTATAATATATGTGTTCGAGTGGATAACCACCCGAAACGACTTTCCCGAACTGCCCTCCGAAGTTTATCACTGCTGATAAGATTTTGATAAGCATCCATCGTATAGCTAAGATAATATGGATAATCAAAATAATCAGAAGAACAGGAACAAAAAATCTCTAAACAAAATCGTTTAAGATATAAGTTCCTACAACGAGTGGGAATAATACCAGAAGGGCTGCAAAACCTTGAAAACACGCACTTTTTCAAAACAGGATTGCCTGTTTGGTAGCAAGATGATAGCAGCCGCGGCGTTCGTGCTATTCTGATGTGTCGGATGGCGCGAATGGCTTGCGGGTGCTGGAATATAACTTTATAGGATGAAAAAGGCTCTGCTGACTTCCGTGAAGGAAGAACGGCAGAGCCTTTTGCTATTACTCGGATTGATTTGTAGGGAAATTGGTGAATATATCGGAGGGATATGGTGCCAGTGACCGGTACCTCATTTGTGCGGTGTTGCCTTAAAATTTTACCATGGAGAGTATTGACAAAATGGAAGAACTTATGTACACTAAATGCGTACACCGCTGAGCAAAATCACCTCGACCGGCGAAATTGAGCAGCGGTTC
>ERZ773243.1474-NODE-1474-length-25132-cov-4.930614_pt1 | contig 25132 bp, 19 predicted proteins | sample MGYA00580520_ERZ773243 | MGnify/ENA primary metagenome ERZ773243 (study PRJEB29015, sample SAMEA2737747) | human gut metagenome | biome: human gut; feature: human-associated habitat; material: faeces | place: China | collected 2012 ... | reverse complement strand
AATGTTTAATTATATAAAAATATTAAATAAAAATAAGCTGACAAAATATATAAAACAGTCAATAGCATTAAGTATATCAGCAAATATAATAATTCTTCCAATAATTATTATATATTATCATAAATTCTCTTATATCTTTATAATATCAAATATACTGGCAAGCTTATTATTATCATGTATAATGCCATTAATTTTTACAAGCGTTTTTGTTTCTTTTTTTTCAATAAATTTAGCAAGAATAATATCAATACTATTAAATTTTTTTATAAAATGTTTGATTGGAATGGTGAGTATATTATCTAAATTAAAATTTACAAGTATAATTATATGTACGCCATATTTATTTTCTGTAATCATGTATTATGTAATAGTAATAATTCAATTTATAAAATTTAATTCAAAACAATCTAAAAAATTATTTCTAAAAAAGTTATCCAAAAAGTTACTTATAATATACATATTAATTTGCCTTATAACAAATATAGCTAGATTAATAGACGAAAATATGTATATACACTTTGTAGATGTGGGCCAGGGAGATTGCACATTTATACAAACAAGAAATAATAAGAAAATTCTTATAGATGGTGGAGGAAATGAAATAGGAGAGGATTATGTGGGTGAAAATATATTATTACCATATTTGTTAAATAGAAGGTCAAAAGTAATTGATTACATATTTATTTCTCACTTTGATTCAGATCATTGTCAAGGCTTACTATATGTTATGCAAGATATCAAGGTAAAAAATGTAATTATAAGTAAACAATTTGAATATAACGAGAACTATAAAAAATTCTTAAAAATTGCAAAACAGGAAAAAATAAATATAAAAATAGCAAACAAAGGAGACAAAATATATATAGAAAAAAATTTATATTTCGAAGTATTATGGCCAGATGCTTTAGAACCAATATCAGATAACAAAATAAACAACAACTCATTGGTATGTAAAATGGTTTATAAGAAATTCTCAATGCTGTTTACAGGAGATATTGAAAAAATTGCTGAAGAAAAAATAATAGAAACATATAAAAATGAAACAAATAAATTAAAAGCAACAATTATAAAAATACCACATCATGGTTCAAAAACATCATCAACCATGGATTTTATAGAAAAAGTAAAACCACAAGAAGCATTAATAGGAGTCGGAAAGAAGAACAAATTTGGCCATCCAGCAATTACAACGATTCAAACATTACAAAATCAAAATATAAAAATATATAGAACAGATGAAATGGGGGAAATAACAATAAAAACAAATGGAAAAAAATATAAAGTGACAAAATTATTATAAGCTTTTTAAAATAGGTATTTCAGGGAGGATAATCCAAAAAAATTGAATAAAATTTTTCACCTTACAAATAATAATAAAAATATTATAAAAAGAGAGTTGATGAAAATGAGTAAAAGAAACATAATAATAACATGTATAATTTTAACAGTTATAATAATAGGAACATTAATTTTTTATATAGAGCGAATTCATGAACCAAAATTAACAGAAGAAATTATTGTAAATAATACAATAAACAAAGTGGAAATTGTAAATGAAAGTACTATATCCACAAATGTTGAGGAAGAAGTTGTACTTCCAAATACAACACTAATAATGAAACAAACATTTTCAAAATGTGGACATACAGAAAAAGAGCAATACAAAGTTCCAGTTGCTATAGTAAATATGACAAAAGAAGAAGTCGAAAACTATTATACAGATTGGAAGGTTACAAGTTTTTCCAAAAAAGAAATAATTATATCTAAGGAAGCGGATGGTATATGTTCTGAACATTATATTGTAAAGGAGAATAATGGTCATATATCAATTTATAACATAGATGAAAATAATGCTGAGCATTTCGTAAAAAATACAGAAATACTAACGAAATATCTGCCAGAAGAAGATCAAGAAAACTTAAAAAAAGGGATTAAAATAATTGGAAAAAAAGATTTAAGTATCTTCTTAGAAGATTTTGAATAAAAAAGGCGAAACATTAAGTTTCGCCTTAGAGTCTTACTTTTTTAAATTCTTTAAATTTTCGAAATATCCTTTTGCATAAAATGAATTAAAGTACATAATTAATGAGAATATAGTCATTGCTAATCCTAAATAATAAATATATGTATCAAATCTATATGGTATATTAAAGTAAGCAATTATAAAAGAAGAAACAATTGCAATGTAAAATAAAACTGTTGTAAGTTTTCCATACCATTTACTAGATACAACTAAATCTTTACCATAAAGGAAAGAGGCTCCTGCTATCATCATAAATTCTTTTATAAAAATTATGAACAATATCCATATAGGAATAATTGGTTCACCCGAAGATGTTGTTTTTAAAGATAAAGTTATTAAAATTGATAATTGAGTTGCTTTATCTGCTAATGGGTCTATTAGTTTTCCAAAGTCTGTTATAAAATTAAACTTTCTTGCTATAAAACCATCTAATACATCAGTTAAACCTGATATAGTAAGAAGTATGAAAGCTATTAAATATTTGTTACACACAAGTGAAACTATAATAAATGGTATTAAAACAAACCTTGATAAAGTGAGTATATTTGGTATATTTTTCTTCATAATAACCTCCGTTTTTTATTATATTATTCTACTACAAAAGATAATTCGTTATTTATACAATCTATATTAACTGTTTGACCGTTTTTTAAGTCTGATTTTAAAATTAAATCTGATAATTCGTCTTCAACATATCTTTGTATAGCTCTTCTTAAAGGACGGGCACCATATTTTAAATCTGTGCCTTTTTCTAATAAGAAATTCTTAGCTGAATCAGATATGTTCATTATAATATCCTTATCTTGTAATGCTTTATTTGTATTTTGTAACATTAAATCAACAATTTGAAGTAATTCTGTATTAGTTAATGCTTTAAATGAAACAATTTCGTCAATTCTATTTAAAAATTCTGGTCTAAATGTTTCTTTTAAACTATCTAATACTTTATTGTTTATTGCGGTATCATTATTATTAAATCCTATTGAATTAGTATTTAAATTTGAACCAACATTTGAAGTCATAATGATAATTGTATTTTCAAAGCTTACAGTGTTTCCTTGGCTATCAGTTAATCTTCCATCATCTAAAACTTGTAATAATAAATTAAATATATCTGGATGAGCTTTTTCTATTTCATCAAATAAAACTATTGAATAAGGTTTTCTTTTAACTTTTTCAGTTAATTGACCGGCATCATCATATCCAACATATCCAGGAGGTGATCCAATAAGTTTAGCTGTTGAATGACTTTCCATATATTCAGACATGTCTACACGAATTATTGAATTTTCGTCACCAAACATTTCATAAGCAAGTGATTTTGCAAGTTCTGTTTTACCAACACCAGTTGGTCCAACAAATATGAAAGAGGGTGGACGTTTAGTGGTTTTTAATCCAGCTCTATTACGTCTAATAGCTCTAGAAACAGATTTTACTGCTTCATCTTGACCAATAACTCTTTTATGAAGATTTTGCTCTAAATTTAATAATTTTTGTGTTTCTTCTTCAGTTATTTTCTTTACAGGAATTTTTGTCCAACGTTCAATTACATTTGCAATATCTTGCGTTGTTAAAGAAACAACTTTCATACTTTTATTTAAAGCATCAATTTGCTCTTGAAGTTTGCATTCACGCATTTTTAATTCAGCTGCTTTTTGATAATCTTCTGTAGAGTCAGCTTGAGCAGCCTCAGCCTTTTCAGCTTGAACATCTTGAAGTTCATTTTTTAGTACTTCCAATTCATATAAATCTTTATTGTTTAAATTTATTTCAGAGCAAGCTTCATCTAATACATCAATAGCTTTATCTGGTAAAAATCTATCATGTATATATTTTTCAGACATGATAACAGCCTGTTTTATAACATCTGTAGATATTTTTACTTTGTGGAAGTCTTCATAATATTTTTTTATACCATCAAGTATATTTACAGAGTCTGTAACAGATGGCTCTTCAACTAAAACTTGTTGAAATCTTCTTTCTAAAGCACTATCTTTTTCAATATATTTTCTATATTCTTTCAAAGTTGTAGTTCCAATTAATTGAATTTCCCCATTAGAAAGAGATGGTTTTAAAATATCTGCTGCATTCATAGAGCGTTCTGCATCACCGGCACCAATAATATTGTGAATTTCATCAATTACTAAAATAATATTTCCGCAGTTTTTACATTCATCAATTATAGATTTCATTCTTGATTCAAATTGACCTCTAAATTGAGTACCAGCAATAACTGCTGTCATATCTAATAAATATACTTCTTTATTTAATAATTTGGCAGGAACATTACCATTGGCGATTTTTATAGCTAATCCTTGGGCAATTGCAGTTTTTCCAACACCTGGTTCACCAACAAGGCAAGGGTTATTTTTTGTACGTCTATTTAAAATTTGTATAACTCTTTCAAGCTCTTTATCTCTACCGATAACCATATCTAATTGATTATTTTTGGCTTTTAAAGTTAAGTTTGTTCCAAAATTATCTAAAGCTTTATGTTTTTTATTTTGTCTTTTTTCTGTTTTTACTTTTTTATTCGAATTACTTGCTGATTGTTCTGTATCATGTGAGTTACCAAATAATCCAGAAAATATTGAGCCTAAACTATTAGAATTATCACTATTTTCAGAGTCTTCAAAGTTTAGGTCAGGATTTTCAGACATGTCATTAAACATACTTTCAAATTGCATAGACATATTTTCTAAATCACTATCAGATAAGTTAGCTTGTTTGGCTAAAGCATCTAAAGGATTTATGCCTTGTTTTTTAGCACATTCGTAACATAGTCCTTCCATTTGACTGGCGTCATTTGATTTATTTATAAATATTACAGCCGCATTCTTTTTACAAACTGAACATAACATAATTATTAAATCTCCTATCTATATATAAATATCTATTATAATACATTAAAAATATTTTGTAGTCAAGGGGAAAAATTGGGATTGTATATAAAGAAATGCTTGAAAAAAATTTACTGTTAGTATAATATATAGAAAAAGTTTTAAGGTAGGTAAAAATAAAATGGTAGACGTTAATAATGCAAAAAGAGTTTTTAAAGAATATGTATCAAATTATAATTTACAAGATGGGAAAATTGCTTTAAAAGTTGCACATATTTTGAGAGTATCAGAGCTAAGCAAAAAAATTGCAACATCACTAAATTTATCAGAAGAAGATATAAAATTAGCTGAACTAATAGGTTTATTACATGATATAGGCAGATTTGAACAAGTAAGAAAATACAATACTTTTATAGATAAAATAAGCATAAATCACGGTGAATATGGTGTGAAGATTTTGTTTGAGGATAATTTAATTGAAAAATTCAATGTAGATGAAAAATATTATAAGATAATTAAAACAGCAATATTAAATCATAATAGATCAAAAATTGAAGAAAACTTAACAGAGCAAGAATTGCTTCATTCAAAAATAATAAGAGATGCTGATAAGTTAGATATATTCTATGTGTTATTAACAGATGATATAAAGAATACATATGGATGTTCAGCAGAAGAAATGAAAAACGAAACTTTTTCAGATGAAATAATAAATGAATTTAAAGTTAATCATGAAATAGATTATCAAAAAAGAAATACATATGGGGATATATGGATTTCACATATGGCATATGTTTTTGATTTCTATTATAAAAGCAGTTATATAGTTATAAAAGAAAAAGACTATATTAACAAATTGTTAAAAAAAGTTGATTTTAAAAATAAAGAGACATTAAAATCAGCGCAAGAAATATTACAAATTGCAAATGATTATATAAAATCTAAAATATAAATGGTTTATGGATTTCCACAAAAATCCAAATATATTAACAAGGATTGATGGTTAATTGGCAAAAAAATTAATAATTACGGAAAAGCCATCTGTAGCAATGGAATTTGCAAAAGCATTAGGTATAAATGTTAACAGAAAAAATGGATATATTGAATCTAATGAATGGATAATAACATGGTGTGTGGGTCATTTAGTTACAATGAGTTATCCAGAAAAATATGATGAAAATTTGAAATTTTGGAGATTAGATACACTTCCATTTATACCAACAGAATGGAAATACGAAATAATTCCTGCAGTTCAAAATCAATTCAACATCGTAAAACAATTATTACAAAGAGAAGATGTAGAAGAAATATATAACGCAGGTGACTCTGGGCGAGAAGGAGAATATATTCAAAGACTTGTTTTTATGATGGCAAAACCTAATCCAAAAGCAAAAATGAAGAGAGTTTGGATAGATTCACAAACAGAGGAAGAAATAAAAAGAGGTATTAAAGAAGCGAAAGATTTATCAGAATATGATAGCTTATCTGATGCTGCATATTTAAGAGCTAAAGAGGATTATCTAATTGGAATAAATTTTTCAAGACTACTTTCAATAATATTTGGAAGAAGAATTGCAAAACAAATAGATGAAGAAAAAGTATCAATTTCTGTAGGTAGAGTTATGACTTGTGTATTAGGAATGGTTGTATCAAGAGAGCGTGAAATTGCTAATTTTGTTAAAACAACATACTATAAAATTATAGGAGAATTTGGTGATACTGACAGTAGTTTTAAAGCTGAATGGAAAGTAACAGAAGATTCGAAAATGTTTAATTCTCCACAATTGTATAATGAAACAGGTTTTAAAAAAATAGAAGATGCTCAAAAATTTATACTATCTTTAAAAGATAAAAAAGCAATTGTTAAAGAAGTAAAAAAAACAAAGCAAAAAGAAAATGCTCCATTATTATTTAACTTAGCAGAAATACAGAACGAGTGTACAAAGCGATTCAAAATTAAACCTGATGAAACACTAGAAGTTATACAAAATCTATATGAAAAAAAGCTTGTAACATATCCAAGAACTGATGCCAGAGTTTTGTCAACTGCTGTAGCAAAAATAATCTCCAAAAATTTAAATGGAATAGCAAAAGGATATAAAGATGAAGAAGTTCAAGGATATATAAAGCAAATGGCTGAGGAAAAATATTCTACAAATATTGTAAAAACTAAATACGTAAATGATAGTAAAATAACGGACCACTATGCAATTATTCCAACAGGACAAGGCTATGAAAATTATGAAAAATTACCTGATTTACACAAACAAATATACAAAGTAATAGTAAAAAGATTTTTAGCAATATTTTATCCACCAGCAGAATTCAATAAAATTTCTGTAGTTGTTACAATTGATAACGAACAATTTTCAACATCAGGAAAGGTGTGCACAAAAACAGGTTATTTAGACATAGCAAAAAATAAAAATGTAAAAGATCAAAGCAAAGAAAATGAGACAGTACAAGACAACTTAGAAATTTTGACGAAATTAAAGAAAAATTCTGAAGTGGGAATAATAAACTTTGAAACCAAAGACGCAGAAACATCTCCACCAAGCAGATACAATTCTGGTTCAATGATACTTGCAATGGAAAACGCAGGAAAATTAATTGAAGATGAAGAGCTAAGAGAGCAAATTAAAGGTGCTGGTATTGGAACAAGCGCAACAAGAGCTGAAATTATTAAAAAGTTAGAAAAAATAAAATATATAAATATAAATGGCAAAACACAAATAATTACACCAACAGTTAAAGGTGAAGCTATATATGATGTTGTTAATATGTCAATGCCAGATATGTTAAACCCAAAACTAACAGCAAGTTGGGAAAAAGGTCTAGAAATGGTAGCAAAAAAAGAAATTGAATCAGCTGAGTTTATGGGAAAATTAGAAAGCTACATAAAAGCCAAAATAAATAAATTAGTTGTTAAAAGATAAAATTATTAATAGGAGGTAAATATGTTTACAATAGGATGTCATTTATCTGCTTCAAAAGGATATTTAGCAATGGCTAAACAAGCAGTAAGTATAGGTGCAAATACATTTCAATTTTTTACAAGAAATCCAAGAGGTGGAAAAGCAAAAGAAATAAATGAAGATGATGTAAAAGCTTTTTTAGAATACTCAAAAGAACATGGAATAAATAGAATTTTGGCACATGCACCATATACATTAAATGCATGCTCTGCAGATAGTGGAATACGAGAATTTGCTAAAAATACTATGGCAGATGATTTAAAAAGAATGGAATACACACCAGGGAATTATTACAATTTTCATCCAGGAAGCCATGTTGGACAAGGCGTAGAAGTTGGTATTGATTTCATAGCAGAAATGTTAAATGAAATATTAACAAAAGAGCAAACAACAACAGTATTGTTAGAAACAATGTCTGGAAAAGGAAGCGAAGTAGGAAGAAATTTTGAAGAGCTAAAAGCAATTATAGACAAAGTAAAACTAAAAGATAAGTTAGGCGTATGTTTAGATACATGTCATATATGGGATGGTGGATATGATGTGGTGAATAATTTTGATGGTGTATTAGATGAATTTGATAAAATAATTGGATTAGAAAAATTAAAAGCAATACATTTAAATGATAGTAAAAACGATTTATCATCACATAAAGATAGACATGAAAAGATAGGTGAAGGTAAAATTGGTTTAGATGCTATTAGTAAAATAATTAACAATGAAAGAATAAAAGAGCTACCATTTTATTTAGAAACACCAAATGAGATTGATGGATATGAAAGAGAAATAGAGCTATTAAAAAAGAGAAGAATTTAATTCTTCTCTTTTTAGTTATCTGTCGTGGTATATGTTAGATCGAGATACTGGTTGTACTGCAATTGATCCTATAGAATTTTGTCTTGGTATATAGCTTGGCGTAGTATGTGAATTGTTAATTGGTTGTGATGGATTGGATGAAACACGATGGGCTTTTATATAATCATTTACAGTATTATTAGATCTAACTATAATATCAGATATATATCTATGATTACTTCCACTTAAACCATCTAATGTGGCTAAAACAATATCAAATCCCATTTTTTCAGGATCACCATATTTCAAACTAGCTAATTCGTGTAAATAGTCGTAACAAGCTGATTGATAATTTTTATATTTAGAGTCTGTTTTTGTGATATTATTTTTTAATAACTCAAGAATATTAAAATTAGCATCAGGACAAAACCAAATGTAAAATTTTATAGCTTTATATGATTTTTTTAAATCATCATCTAGAGGAATTTTTTTTCGTTTGCAATCTTTTTTGTAATCTTTATAATCCCTTTTTAGCTCTTTTTTGAATTTATGTAGTTTATAGCGATTTATAAAATGATAAAGTATTGGATTGCAATATGTTTTTGCAACAACATTATAATTAGAGTTTAAAAGTGTATATTCACCAGAATATGTATCAATTATTAGATGAGGTTTTAAATATTGTGGTGGATTATGATTAACAGTATGTGTTTTTTGTGAATGTTGAGATGATGACTGACTATATTGTGAGTAAGGAGCCCTTTGTGGGTGTATTTCTCTTCCTACATTGTTCACTTTAGGTATATATGGGATTCTTGTAGAAGAATTACTTTGATTTATTGAATTAACAGGAGGTGGTGTTTTTGTTGTAGACTGACGATCTTGTAAATGAGAATCACTTTTTACAGTTCTTTTTTTTGGAATATATGGCATTCTTATGGAATCACTACTAGAACTAGATATTTGTGGATTTTTTGTACTTTTTTTATCCATTTTTTATAATCCTCCTTAAAAAATATAATTTATCATGTACAATAATAGCACAAAAAGGAAAAAAAATCAAGAATTATGTAAATAAGTGTTGCATAAAAAATAAATAAATGATAAAATATATAATAAAATGGTATTTAGTGTAAAGAAAGGTGGCGATATGATGCAAAATAATAATGAAAACAATATAAATTTAAAAGAAAGAATCAAATCACTAAGAAATAAAATAACAGAAGAAGAACTTGCTGGAGCATCTGCAAAGCAATTGGCAAAATATTTGGTACAAATAGATGAATTAAAGGCATTAATGTTAGTTGCATCAACAAAAGAAAGTTTACAGAAAGAGAAAAACAGAAATGATGATTTTGAAAAATAAAAAAATAAAAATTAAAATAAAAGGAGGGCAATTATCGTTAGGATAATTGAAAATAAGTATGGATTTAAGTAATTTTGAAATGAAAGATTTAACAACTAAAGAAAAATTAAATGAATTTCTACAAGCTGTAGAGGACGGACTAAAAAATTTAAAATATGGAGATTTAAAAAAAATTGTTGAAACAATAACAAATGAGATACAAGGTAAAGTTATAAATGTATCTGAAGGGCGTGAAAGTATTGATACAGGAAATGTATTAATAGAAGATATAATGAAGGTGGCAGTTGAATTATCTAATTCAGTGCAAAATGACATTAGGAATCACAAAGGTTTGAGCACAACAGCTATATCTGAAAGAGAAGATTTGGTTAAAAGCATGGATAATATACTATCTGGCCTATTTGAACAATCTAAATTACAAGAAGAATTAATTAAGAGAGGTTTTTCTAAAGAAGATTTTATTGCACAAGTAGATGCTGCTAATGAAAGAAGTAAAGAAAAGATAAAAGATGCTAAAGCGGAAAAAAGAAAGATGGAATTTGATGTGGAAGGCTTTCTTGGAAGAGATTCTATAATTAGCACTGGTGTATATATGCAAAAAAGTGTATGGACACAAATTTGTGATTATAAAGAAGCTGTAACAATGTTTTCTGTTGCAAAAGAACAGTTCGAAATACTAAACCAATTGAAAGCTAAAGGAACATTAACACCAGAAGATGAAAAGAGAGCAAAAAATATTGAAAATAATTTGAAGTATTTAGCAGATGGAATAATGGATTTAAACATAAAAGGATTTGACAATAAAATATTTGAAGATTGGACAGAAGATGCAAAAAGAGCAGGTATAAGCACAGAGATAGATAAAAAATTATCAGAATTAGATAATGAAAGAAACAATATTTATGATGAGTTGAAAAATAAAATACCTAGTCTTACTAATGAATTTAAAGCAAAATATAGAGTAAGTGAATTAGAGACTGCATTAGGTGAATTTGAAAAAGCTAGTTCTAAAGAAGATAAAGATAAAGCAAGAAAGAAAATTGATAATTATCTTATGCAAATAAATGCTGAAATAAAGATGGAACCAGAGAAAACAATTAGAGCTGAAAAAGATCTAATATCTATACGTAATAATGGTGTTGAAGAAGTTATCAAAGAATTGGATAGTCAAGAAAATGATAATTCTGATGTTACATTTTTAACAGAAAATGATGGACATGGAAATGTGGGCTATAAGACGACTTGGATTCAAATGATGGATGAATTTGGTTGTGGAGTTTATGAAGATAAAATGGAACCAGAAAGAGATGCAAAAGGTGACATAGTTTATGAAGATCCTCAGAAAACAAAACCAAAAATGGTACCCGTACCAGAAAGAAATGAAAAAGGCGAAATAGTGACAGATGATGATGGAAACATTGTATATGAAAAAGATCCAGAAAAACCACATATGATAGAAGTTTATGAAACAGAAGAAATAACTGATGAAGATACAATCAACAAATATTTACAAACATTTGCTGAGTCTAAAGCAGCATACATTATTCAAGAGAATATAAATATGTTGACAGATCCTAGAAAACTATATTCATCAAAAGAAGAATATAAACAAAGTAAAGCTAGTGCTAAAAGGTTATTGCAAGATTATAAAATTGGAAATAAATTTACAAGGTTTTTTGCTCCAAAGCTATTATTAAAAAAACATAAAGAAAATATTGTAAAGAAAATATTAGATGACATAAAGAAAGATTATGTAAAAATGATGATTACAAAAGATGTTGTAGAAGGAAAATTTAATAAAGATTCAGTTGAAAAACAAATGGAAGAAGTTAAAGGAAGAGCTGCAATGCATCATAGACTTTTTGAGGCTGGACAAGCACAAGCACACAGAGCAGATAAAAATAAAGATGCATTTGATAGGGAAAGGTTTATTTCAGGCATGCAAGATGCTTCATATGAGGCATTAGCTGTGAAAAAAAGTAAAAGAGGAAAAATTGATAAGGATAGTGAGAAGAAAATTATAAGTGATAATACATATGGTGCAGATATGCCTACAAAAAGCAAAACGATGATGCACGTAGATAAGGATAATGGAGATAGATAAAAATGCAAAAGATAAAAGGAGGTATGTTTTATGAAAGATAATAATGCAAATGTCGAAGAATTAACTGAAGCTTTAAAAAAAATAGGAGAATTAATGAGTAAAGAAAATTTAGAAAAACTATCAACAGAAGAACTATTTAAGTGCAATGAACAAATAAATAGAATAAAGGCAATAATAACAAGTAAAATTATATAGAAAGGAGGAATAATAAATGTCAACTATCACTTGGGATAGAATAAATAATGATGTAGAAAATATAATAAATGAATTTAATAATTTTCTGGATAATAAGCAATATAACAAAGCTAATGAAATTATAGAAGATATAATGTCTGCTTTTGATGGTAATTTTGGAATTGAATTAAATGATGCACCTGATGCTAATAACAAAATATACGATAACAAGGTTCATGAAGTTTATTCAAAAATTAAGGATGCATTAGAAGCAAGAGCATCAGGACAAGGTAAAACATTAGAAGAGTTGTTAAATACAAAGGAATATACTGCATTAAGAAATTCAATCGAACAAACAGCTGATTCATTCTTTAAGACTTCAGAAGTAAGAATAGCATTACTAGAAAAAGATCCTGAAGAGCAAGAATATTTAGAAGCTTTGCAAGAATACATAGATGAAACTGAATCTAAAAAAGATGACAACAATAAAAAGTTAGAAGAAGTGCAAAATTTAAAAAATGTATTGATAACTGACCCAAACTCTAAATCAAAAGACAAAAATACAAGAACAGATTATTTAAAGGATTTAAAAGATATTACTAATCGTATAGCACAAATAAATGGTTTGAACTACGATCCAAATCAACGAAATGCAGCACTGTCTGAGTTAGAAGATATAATAAAAACCTTAAATGCTGCAGGAATTGATACGCAAAAAATTGATTTAACTCAAAACCCAATAAGCGATAATGAGGTAAAAAATCTTATAAAGGAACAGTATGATGAAATTAGGAATCAATTATTAGATGTACAAAGCGGTAAGCATACTTATACTGATATTGATGGTAATGAGGTAAATTTACAAAATCATGACATAATAAAGAATTTGCCTTCTAATATTGGTACAATTGATATGAGTGACGTAAATTCACAAAAAATAATTGATGATATTTTAGATGATATTGAAAAAGAATTAAAACAAATTGAAGATGAAAAGGATATTCTTGATGCAAAAAGAGATGTTTTTCAACGTCAAATAGATTTGGTTGAAGTTGAAAGGCAAGTATTATCCAGAGATATCGATAGTAGAGATGAATATTTAGATGCCTTGAAAAAACCAGAGAATCAAAGTGAATTACAAAAAATTGAAGACGAAAAAGAAGAGAGAGCTGAAGATGCAAAAGCCAAAAGTGGAATAGATAGAAAGTTAAGTAAAGAGTATGCCGCAAGGTATAAAAAAGCATGGAAAGAGTTTCAAAGTCATAGAGGAACTGTTAATGATACAGTGGAATATGAAGAATTTAATTTTGAAAAATTAGCTTTTGAAAAAAAGGATTCAGAATGTAGTTATGAGAAAATTGATGATGAAAGTGATTATCCAGATAAATTAAAAGATATGAGCTTTATGCAAATTGATTCTTGGGAAGAAAGAGCAGAAAGAGTTGGAAAATATGAGGCTATTGGAATTAAGGCTTATATTGATTCGAACTATAAAGATAGGGTTGGAGAGAAAATTGGAGCATTAAGGGCTGCAGGAAAAACTGACGATGAAATAAGAGGGGAAATGGAAGCTTTTATTACTGAACTTAATAACGAATATGAACAAATTCATAAAAGAGATGAAGATTACGTTAAGAACTTCAATAGCTCTCATTTCCATAGCAATGAATCTGTTGCTATATTGAAAACTGGTGGATCAGCTATGATGGTTAAAGGAAAAGAAAAAGGCGATATAACAATGGCTGATAGAGCGAAAGCTTTCTTTAAATATACTAGTTTTAAGAAAAAAGCTGATGAAAAAAGACATATCATAAGAACATGTGTGTCAAATATAGGTGGTTTAGTATCGCTTCCTGTAAGATTAGTTGAAACTGGAATTGGTCTTGGGGCTGCAACGGTAAGATATATTGGTTCAAAAATAAGAGGAACATATAATATGCCAACACCATATAAAGTGGGTCCGGGTGCAAGAAAAGAGGCAAGACAAGAATATTACTTAAAAAATGGATCAACAAGTTTTGAAGCGTGGTTAAAAAGTTGGTTTAACTTAAGTGTTGAAGATGAAAATGGAAATAAAGTTAAATTAGATGAAAAATTATTAACTGATAGAATTGAAGAAGTTAATTTATCAATTGAAAATAAATATATAAGATATGCACGTGCAAAATTAATTGAAGAGCAAATAAAAGCAAGGAAAAATAAAGAAATAAGAAAGGTTGCATATGAAAATGTTGCACAAAGTGCAGAAGTATATGAAGATATACATCATGAAGCAAGATATGGAAAAGCGGGACAAGATTTACAATCTGATGCATTCAAGAAAAATACTAGAGCAGAAGTTATTCGAAGATCAGCAGAGTTATATGGAAAAACTGATGAAGGTGAAATTGGAAAGGTAATGAGTGAATCATTTGTAAAAGGTGGACCAAAGAGAGGTGGTAAAAAATTCATAAGAGATCCAAAAGCTCAAGTAGAATATAGGAATACTACAAATGTAACAGCAAAAGATAATTTTGGTGGAACAATAGGTGAAACTTTGTGGACAAACTATGTGAGTAGAGAAAATATTTTTAGAGCCCATACTAAAAAGATTGATAGAGGATTGAAGATTGCAGCAGCTGCAACAATTGCAGGAGCAAAATACTTTGTTGCTAATTCTCCAATATTTAAAGATCCAAATAATTTACAAGGAGGAAATACTCCTCAGGGAAATACTCCTCAAGGAAATGTAACACAACCAACACAAGATGGTACTGTATATGGAGTAAGAGATGTATATAAAGATGTTCCTCAAACTCAAACCGTTCAATTAGATTATGCTAATGCAAAAGTTGGAAATTGCGTTAGAGGAGATACAGCTTATTGGTCTTCAGATTTAGGAACACATACTGCACATCAAGCTGGAACATTTGCTCCAGACGATACTGTTGTTCAGGGTATAAGTTTTAAATTTATGGATCCAACAACTGGAAAACCAATATCATATTCAATAGGTGATATGAATATAAAGGCATATATTGATTCACATCCAGATTGTTCAGAATTTGCTTCAACATATGCAAATTTAGGTATCACGAATGATACACCTTTATCAAAGTTAGTAGACTTTTTACCAGATGATATAAAACAAAAATATATTCAAGCTATGAATAGTAGTGGAAACAAGTTGCAATTTTCAAATGATACAATGCAACTTGCATATGGAAGAGGAACAACAATGGGAAAAGGTTGGTCTGATGCGAATGTTCCTTTAGATTCTGTAAGAGAAGTAACTAAATTGGTAAAAACAAAGGTAGGACAGGAAAGATATCCAATTAATGTAGACTCACAAGTAGTAACTGAAATACCAGTCCCTACAAGTACAGCAAATATTACATCAAATACAAGTCAAGGTATTTTAGGCTGGATTAAAAATATACCAAGTTCAGTAAAGAAAATTAACAAAGGAAATAAGGTTGTGCTTGTCGGTGCTGCAGGAGTTATTGCTCAAATATGGCAACAAGCTTTAAATCCATTCTTCTCAAAGAAGAAAAAATCAGTTGTAGTTGATAAACATTTTAATAATGGATTAGGAGATCCATATAGTCCATATGATAGATATCATACATATGCGCAAAAAAACGATTATAGTCAGAATCCAAAAAATGTAGATCATGATGATAGATAAAAATACATTTTATTTGCAAATAGTAAATATGAATGTTATAATAAAAAACAAAGGAGGATGAAATTATGAGTCAAGAAACAGAAGAAAAATTTGGAAAAATTATTCACAATGGAAGAATAATTGATCTCGACAGTTTAAATGAAGAAGAAAGAGAAGCTTTAATTGAAGAAATAGAAAAACACTGCGATGAACTAAGTGATGAAATTGATAAAATATTGCATGTAGATGAGTAATAAGTATTAAAAAAATAAAATTAAGGAGGTTCCTATGGACGACGAAAAGATAAATGATGAGGAGTTGAATGAAAATTCAACACCAGAAGAAACAACGGTAGATCAAAAAACGTTGACAAGATTATTGGGAGAATTAGCAACAGCAACAGCTAACCTTGGGCTTGTTAAAGCTTCTGATATAGCAAAAACTGCTAAAGAAACTGCAACAGAACTAAAAAGTAAAGCATCTACTTACATAGAAAAAGCTTCTACAGAATATGATGGCAAGAAAGCTGAAAGAGAAGGAATTAAGACAGCTTATGAAATGGAAATTGATAAGGCAACAAGTAAATATAAGGAAAATATGGAAAAATATAATTTTTCTAGACAAGATGTAGAATTAACATTAAATGACGATAGATGTGAGTTAGCAGAGAAATTATCTGACAAAAAAGCTATAGAAGAAATGCCTGTATATAGATTATATAAGAAGGCAGAAGCATCACAAAGACGTGTATTAAGCGAAGCTGTAAGAAGAGGAGATACAGAAAGTATTGAAAAATGTAATGAAGAGCTAAAAAGACTTCAAGCAGACTTCGAAAAATCGCCTGTTGGACAACAACATGCTAAAACTAAAGCTGATATAGAAAAACTAAAAAAGAGCATACAAGAGGCAAAAGCATTTGTGAGAAGTAGTAAAAAGAATGAAAAAGAAACAAAGCGTAGCTTCAAAGCTCTAAAGAAGGGGTTAGCTTTGGAGAAAAGTACAGCTTTGGCAAATGTAGGAAAAACAAGTAAAATAAAAGCTCTAATTGGAAAGATATCAGCCATATTTAAAGGTAAAAAAAGTGAAAAAACACCACAAAAAGAAAGTTTTTTGAAATCAAAAATAGAATCAGTAAAAGCTGCTGTTAGTAATTTTATGGGAAAAGTGCAAGATATGCAGAAAGAATCTTTACAAAAAGCAGCAAGTATTACTAGAAATGGAAAAGATAAAATTGCAGAGCTCGGAGGTAAAGTAAAAGGTGGAATACAAAGTGTTATTACAACAGTTAGAGATTCTAAAAACAAGAGAATAGCTGCAATGAAGAAAAAAGTAATTGGAGCAACGGAACATGTTAAAGAAAAATCTAAAGCAATAAGTGATAAAAGAGCAGAAGAACCTGAAGCACCTGAATCTAGAGATTAAAAAATGAAAGAGATAAGTTAATAAAACTTATCTCTTTCATTTTTTTATAAATTTATTCCTCCATATGCGAATAATTTTTTATAGCAACTAACCCTAACTCCAATTCATAATTTGATGGCTTGCTAGTCACAAAAAATTGTGGAAAAAGAAAAAATGGGCAGTAATTGAGAAGTTTTAAAAGTCTTTCAATTACTAAAAAGGCTACAATTGAAATTATTCCGTATTTCAGATCTTGAGTCCAAAGTATCCATAAAACAATTGATCTGCAAAATAGTTTGTAGAATATTGTTTGAAAGCCACAATATTTATGTAAACGGGAACTTTTCCGTATATTTTCTTTAGTTAGTGGCAATCCTTTGTTATAACAATTAATTATCATATGTTCTGTAGCATGAATTTTTTTCAATTTCCTTGAAAAAAGAATTGCTAAAAAATTCGCCAAGTGCATTGAAATTGCTAATGAAAAATAAATTCCACATAATATATGCGAAAAATATAACGATACCAAAATTGAAATACTACAAATTAAAAGTGTAATAATTGTTAATTTCTTTCCAGAAATTGGAGAAGAATTTATTTTGGATATCTGAGATTGTGTTATTTTTTCTGATATAATATTTCCACAAGAATCACGGTAAGTATATAAGGCGATTTGTGGTTTTTTTGCAGAATGGATAACAATTCCATCAGGCGTTGAAAATGCATTTGTAATTTTCAACATGAAAATGATCACTCCTTTAATGAATTTATACAAAAAGTATATGTAATAGTATACAACAAATTAACATAAAATTCAATAGAAATTTATATAAAACTTAATTTAACACAACTTGAATATTGACTTATGAATATATCGATGATATAATATTAACCGTTAGTATATAAAGCCAAGAATGGCAAAATATACTAGCGGTTAAAATATTTTCAGGAGGTGAAATTTAAGTGCCAACAATTAATCAATTAGTAAGAAAAGGAAGACAAACAGGTGTAACAAAATCTACAGCCCCAGCTTTACAACATGGATACAATTCTATGAAAAAGAAAATGACTGATAGACGTTCACCACAAAAAAGAGGTGTATGTACAGTTGTTAAAACAGTAACACCTAAAAAACCAAACTCAGCTTTAAGAAAAGTAGCAAGGGTTAGACTTTCAAATGGTTATGAAGTAACATCTTATATCCCAGGAATAGGACACAACTTACAAGAGCATAGTGTTGTATTAATAAGAGGAGGAAGAGTAAAAGACCTTCCAGGTGTTAGATATCACATAATCAGAGGAACATTAGATACTGCAGGAGTTAAAGACAGAATGCAAGCAAGATCTAAATACGGAGCTAAAAAACCAAAAAAATAAACCGTAATTTGGAATAAAATTGCAAGGTGCATATAACTTACTAATTTAGGTTTGTACTTAAATTAATAATAGATTATATAGCACTTAACTAAAAAGTATTAAGAAGGAATTATTAGTATTAAGCTTTTTAGAGTACCTAAAATACTAGGTTATATTAGTATTAAATATTATAAGGAGGGAAGAATAGTGCCAAGAAAAGGATATATAGCAAAAAGAGAAGTTTTACCAGATCCAATGTATAATAGCAAAGTTGTTACAAAATTAATAAACAACGTAATGCTTGATGGTAAAAAAACAGTTGCTCAAAAAATAGTTTATGATGCATTTGACATCATAAAAGAAAAAGAAAACAAAAATCCATTAGAAGTTTTTGAAGATGCACTAAACAATGTAATGCCAGTTCTAGAAGTTAAAGCTAGAAGAATTGGTGGTGCTACATACCAAGTGCCAATTGAAATAAGACCAGAAAGAAGACAAACATTAGGTTTAAGATGGTTAGTTGTTTATGCTAGAAATAGACATGAAAAAACTATGTCAGAAAAATTAGCTGGAGAAATAATGGATGCAGTAGCTGGAAACGGTGGAGCTTTCAAGAAGAAAGAAGATATGCATAAGATGGCTGAAGCTAACAAAGCTTTTGCTCATTATAAATGGTAAAATTAAGATAAAATATATTATTAAAAAGTATATAGGTATCTTAAATTTTAAATTAAAAATTGTAGTAAATAGCACATTAACTTTTTAATAAATATTTTGTGAAAATACAGAATATTTTTAATTAGTTAATTTGCTATATATACATTAAGATTAAATAAAATAAAGGAGGAAAATATGGCTGGAAGAGAATTTCCTTTAGAGAAAACAAGAAATATAGGAATAATGGCTCACATTGATGCTGGTAAAACAACAACAACAGAAAGAATCTTATTTTATACAGGAAAAACTCATAAAATAGGAGAAGTTCATGAAGGTGCAGCTACAATGGACTGGATGGTTCAAGAGCAAGAAAGAGGTATAACAATTACTTCTGCTGCTACAACATGTCATTGGTTAGGTCATAGAATTAACATTATTGATACACCAGGACACGTTGACTTTACAGTTGAAGTTGAAAGATCTTTAAAAGTTCTTGATGGTTCAGTTTTAGTATTAGCAGCAAAAGGTGGAGTTCAACCACAATCAGAAACAGTTTGGAGACAAGCTGATAAATACCAAGTTCCAAGAATGATCTATGTTAACAAAATGGATATTACAGGTGCAGATTTTTACGCTTGTATAGACCAAGTTAAAGATAGATTAGGAGCTAACCCTGTTCCAATTCAATTACCAATAGGAGCAGAAGATAATTTCCAAGGAATCGTTGATTTAATAAAAATGAGAGCATTCATTCATAAAGACGATTTAGGAAAAGAAATTGAAGAAACTGATATTCCTGCAGATTTAAAAGAAAAAGCAGAAGAATACAGATCTAAAATGGTTGAAGCTGCTGCAGAACAAGATGATGAATTAATGATGAAATATTTAGAAGAAGGAGAACTTTCTGAAGAAGAAATCAAAAAAGGTTTAAGAAAAGGAACAATTGCTAACACAGTAGTTCCAATGACTTGTGGTTCATCATACAAAAACAAAGGTGTTCAAGAATTATTGAATGCAGTTGTTGATTATTTACCATCTCCAGTAGATATACCTGCTATAAAAGGTGTAGACTTAGATGGAAATGAAACAGATAGAAAACCAAGTGATAGTGAACCATTTGCAGCTTTAGCATTTAAAATTGCAACAGATCCATTTGTTGGAAAATTATGTTTCATAAGAGTTTACTCAGGAACATTAGATTCAGGATCTACAATATTAAATGCAAATAAAGGTAAAAAAGATAGAATCGGAAGATTACTATTAATGCATGCAAATCACAGAGAAGATTTAAATAAAGTATATGCAGGAGATATAGCTGCAGCTGTTGGATTAAAAGAAGTATCTACAGGTGATACTTTATGTGATCCAAGTGCACCAGTTATACTTGAATCAATGGAATTCCCAGAGCCTGTTATTGATATTGCTATTGAGCCTAAAGATAAAGCTAATAGTGAAAAAATGGGTATTGCTTTAGCAAAATTAGCTGAAGAAGATCCAACATTCAAAACATATACAAATCATGAAACAGGACAAACTGTTATCGCTGGTATGGGTGAGTTACACTTAGATATCATCGTTGATAGATTAAAAAGAGAATTCAAAGTTGAATGTAATGTAGGTAAACCACAAGTTTCTTACAAAGAAACAATTAGAAATAAAGTTAAAGTTCAAGGTAAATTTGTACGTCAATCAGGTGGACATGGTCAATATGGTGATGTATGGATTGAAATGGAACCATTAGAGCCAGGTAGTGGAATTAAGTTTGAAAGCAAAATCGTTGGTGGAGCTGTTCCTAAGGAATATATTAAACCAATCGAAGATGGAATCAGAGAAGCTGCAGATAGCGGTATACTTGCTGGATATCCAGTTATCGACTTTAAAGCTACATTAGTTGATGGTTCATACCATGAAGTTGACTCTTCAGAAATGGCATTCAAAATAGCTGCTTCTATGGCATTTAAAGAAGCTTGTAAACAAGCTAAATCTGTTATATTAGAGCCTATTATGAAAGTTGAAGTAACAGTTCCAGAAGAATACATGGGAGATGTTATTGGAGATATCAACGCTAGACGTGGTAGACTTGAAGGAATGGAAGCTAAATCTGGTAACCAAGAGATAAGAGGATTTATACCATTATCAGAAATGTTTGGTTATGCAACAGATTTACGTTCTAAAACACAAGGTAGAGGAACATACTCTATGGAACCTTCTCACTATGAAGAAGTTCCAAAATCTGTACTAGAAACAATAGTTGCTAGTAGAGCTAAAAAAGACTAATAAAAGTTGTTTTGATAGAAATTAATTTATTAATTCTATCAAAACAATTAAATATAATAAAACACTTGCTTTTTTTATTGAAATATTATAAAATGGCGGTGAAAAATTTGTTATTAATTTTCAAAATAAATAAATATGAGAGCAATCTCAACAAATTAAAGGAGGAATTTTAAAATGGCTAAGGAAAAATTTGAAAGAACAAAACCACACGTTAACATTGGTACAATCGGACACGTTGACCATGGTAAAACAACAACAACAGCAGCTATTACAAAATATTTAAGTTTATTAGGAAAAGCTAAATTCGAAGCATATGATCAAATCGATGGTGCTCCAGAAGAAAAAGCTAGAGGAATCACAATCAACACAGCTCACGTTGAATATGAAACAGATAAGAGACATTATGCTCACGTTGACTGCCCAGGACATGCTGACTATGTTAAAAACATGATCACAGGTGCTGCTCAGATGGATGGTGCTATCCTGGTAGTAGCTGCAACAGACGGTCCTATGGCTCAGACAAGAGAACACATCCTGCTGTCCAGACAGGTAGGCGTTCCTTACATTGTTGTATTCATGAACAAATGCGACATGGTTGAAGATGAAGAACTGCTGGATCTGGTTGAAATGGAAATCAGAGAACTGCTGAACGAATATGAATTCCCCGGTGATGATATTCCCATCATCAGAGGTTCCGCATACCAGGCTCTGCAGGATCCCAACGGTCCTTGGGGCGACAAGATTCTGGAACTGTTCGAAGCTATCGAAGATTACATTCCTACACCCGAACGTGCAACAGACAAACCTTTCCTGATGCCCGTCGAAGACGTATTCTCTATCACAGGTCGTGGTACAGTAGCTACAGGTAGAGTAGAATCCGGCGTAGTTAAAGTACAGGATGAAGTTGAAATCGTTGGTCTGACAGACGAAATCAGAAAAGTAGTTGTAACAGGCGTTGAAATGTTCCGTAAGCTGCTGGATCAGGCTGAAGCTGGTGACAACATCGGTGTTCTGCTGAGAGGCGTTCAGAGAAATGAAATCGAAAGAGGTCAGGTTCTGGCTAAACCCGGTTCCATCACACCTCATACAAAATTCAAAGCTCAGGTTTACGTTCTGTCCAAAGAAGAAGGTGGCCGTCATACTCCTTTCTTCAACAACTACAGACCTCAGTTCTACTTCAGAACAACAGACGTAACAGGCGTTATTAGCCTGCCCGAAGGTACAGAAATGTGCATGCCTGGCGACAACGTTGAAATGACAATCGAACTGATCACACCCGTAGCTATGGCTCAGGGTCTGAGATTCGCTATCCGTGAAGGTGGTAGAACAGTAGGCGCTGGTTCCGTAGTAGAAATCATTGAGTAATTTCGACGAAATCAGAATATTGATTCATCAAGAGAGTATCCGTAAGGATGCTCTCTTTTTTATATTATGTTTATGCGGAAAAATGGTTGATATGAGAGAGACAGCAGAAGCTCTGTTTACGAACTTCGCGGAAAGAGATTCTTTTTGCGAAAAATTATCTCATAGAGAATGAAAACGTGAAAAAGGAAGGTGTGAACTTCCAAAAGGAGACATAAAACAGAAAAAGATGCAGTTTTTATTGTATAATATTACGAGTAGATGTCTGACAATTAAAACGTAGAGAAAATAGTTTTCATGCGAAATATATTGACAGAGAAAAGACAATGGTGTAAAGTAGAGATAGGCAAAAAAACGGAGAAATACGCACAAACAGCGTCAGAATCCCTTTTTGAAAAGAGATGTATTGTATACAAAATTACACTGCATGCCGCAGGAGCTGGCGGCGAAGGAGATTGCTCTTTCACAAAAAGGCAAACAGACGAAAGGTGGGAAGAATTTCCTGTGGGAATAGCGATCCGGCAGGAGATTTTCGGTCTGTTTTTTTGTAGGTTTTTTTCCATTCGCCGACAGTGGAAAATATGTCGGTATTACCAACAAACGCAGCCGTTTTTTATGTAATAGTTATCGACAAAGATGTTGACAAATTTTAAACAAAAATGGTATATTCATTGTGGAGGCATTATAGCTTCTTATTGAAATGCGTAAGTAGAAATGAGAAGCTGATAAACTGCGTCCATACGGCAGCGTCGTAAGGAAGTAGGTTGTTTTTTAATGAAATACCACGATGTGGCCTCATCGCGGATGTTTCAAAATTTTTAAAAAATAGGAGGAATATTAGAATGGATTTCAAATTAACAAAAACTCAGATGCTTCAGCAAGAGTTGTTCAGAAAATTTGCTGAAACAGAAATTAAACCAATCGCTAAAGACATGGACGAAGCAGAAGATTACGATAGAGAACTGCTTCAGAAACTGCAGAAAATCGGTGCTTTTGGTATTCCTTACAGCAGAGAATACGGCGGCCAGGGTGCAGACGTTCTGACATACACACTGTGCATGGAAGAAATGTCTAAAGTAGATGCTTCCACAGGTATTACACTGTCCGTACATACATCTCTTTGCTGCCCTTGCATCAATGAGTTTGGTACAGAAGAACAGAAACAGAAATATCTGAGACCTCTGGTTGATGGTTCCAAAATCGGCTGCTTCGGTCTGACAGAGCCCGGCGCTGGTACAGATGCTGCAGGCGTTAAGACAACAGCTGACAAGACAGAAGACGGCAAGTACTATGTTCTGAACGGTACAAAGATGTTCACAACAAACTCCGGTTTCGCTGATACATTCATCGTATTCGCTCTGACAGATAAATCCAAAGGCCCTAAAGGTATGTCTGCTTTCATCGTAGAAAGAGAATTTGAAGGTCTGTCCGTTGGTCCCAACATCGAACGTATGGGTATCAGAGCAGCATCCAACTGCGAAGTTATTTATGAAAACGTTAAGGTTCCCGCTGAAAACCTGCTGGGCAAAGAAGGCCAGGGCTACAAGATCGCTATGACAGCACTGGGCGGCGGTCGTATCGGTATCGGTGCTCAGTCCGTAGGTATCGCTCAGGGCGCTATTGACGAAACACTGAAATATGTTAAGGAAAGAAAACAGGGTGGCAAACCCATCGGCAAATACCAGAACACACAGTTCAAACTGGCTGAAATGCAGACAAAGACAGATGCTGCTAGACTGATGGTATGGAGAGCAGCTACAGAAAAGGATCTGCATGGCAACTACGCTCCTTACGCTGCAATGTGCAAAATGTTTGCTTCCGAAACTGCAAACGAAGTAACAAGAATGGCTGTACAGCTGTTCGGTGGCTACGGTTACTGCCGTGAGTACCCCGTAGAAAGAGCTATGAGAGACGCTAAGATTACAGAAATCTACGAAGGTACAAACGAAGCTATGAGAATGATCGTTGCTGGCTCCATGAAGGTTTGATTTGAGAGTTAAGAGTTCATTTTGAAAAAGCTTATTACTAAAATTTGGAAGGAGAACAAACTATAATGAAAATCGTTGTATGTATTAAACAGGTACCCGATACAGTAGAAGTTAAAATCGATCCTAAGACAGGCACACTGATCCGTGATGGTGTTCCTTCTATTATCAACC
>ERZ773243.1459-NODE-1459-length-25293-cov-18.760797_pt1 | contig 25293 bp, 19 predicted proteins | sample MGYA00580520_ERZ773243 | MGnify/ENA primary metagenome ERZ773243 (study PRJEB29015, sample SAMEA2737747) | human gut metagenome | biome: human gut; feature: human-associated habitat; material: faeces | place: China | collected 2012 ... | reverse complement strand
GCGACCCTAACCTTGGCAAGGTTATGCTCTACCAACTGAGCTATTTCCGCATTTTCTTCACACTCTCGGGCTATCTTCCCGATTGCGAGTGCAAAGGTAACGCTTTTTCTGAAACTTCCAAAACTATGGCGCATTTTTTTACAAAAAACTTCACCTAATTTATCGATTCTCTTCGACACCCCGCCAAGCGTCAGTTTCATAAGCCGCAACCTCTGGTTTTTCTCTCTACCCGAACAGGCTTCAAAATCAAGCAACTAAAAAGGATGACCAGCTTATTCTGTTCTTTCTGGTCATCCTTTCTCCTATTTCACCCTCATTGGTTCACTACAAGCTCACTTTTGCTACTACAATACTGCAAAGTTCATTTTAACCTCATCGCCAGCGAACCGAGAACATACAAAACAGTTTATACAGGGAATTCCCCGACTTATACCAATGTATCAGTATCCGAAACCAAAGTCCCTTCCGACCAGACTGCACGAACGTTGAGTTTACGATCTAAAATTACAATATCCGCATCTTTTCCTCGCTGCAGCGAACCTTTCCGATCATCAACCCCCATCAAACGCGCCGGCGTTTCAGACGCCATACGGATAGCATCTTCCAGTGGAATATCTGCTTTTTGAACCATCGTACGAACCAATACATCCATCGTAGCAATACTTCCGGCAAGCGAAGAGTGGTCTGCCAACTTACATACCCCGTCTTCTATTATGATGCATGAATCTGCTTCCGGTTTTTTATCACATCCGGCATACGAAAGTGCATCAGTTACCAAACAGGTCTTGTCGGCTCCTTTCAATTTATAGACCAGACGCAAAATCGTTGAAGGCAAATGCTTGCCATCGGCTATCACTTCAACGGTCATTTCATCGGTCAGGAATACGCTTTCCACTGTTCCCTCATACTTATATTCACGACGCTTATGAAAACCGGGCATGGCATTATAAAACTGAGCAGCATGCGTAAATCCCACCTGATAAGCCGCACGAATTTCATCGTATTCGGCTTCTGTATGGGTAATTGCAGACAAAATCCCCTTTGAACGAAGATATTGAGCAAAGTCATGCGCTCCTTCTAGTTCAGGACTTACATCCCAACGTTTAATACAGGATGTCTTCCCTAATATAGTCTGATACTCTTCCGGGTCGACTTCCTTTATCGATTCCCCATACTGGTGACCAGCCATTTTCGGGTTCAGATATGGACCTTCCAAATGCAAGCCCAACACCGGGCTCTTCTTTTCAGCCATCAAATGTTCACAAACAGCTGCTCCCTTCAATATAGTTTCAGCTTTTGATGCCGACAAGGTAGGAAAAATAGTGGTAGCTCCCCGCTTCAGATGCACATCAATAGCAGAACGGAATGCTTCTTCTGTACATTCGGTAAAATCATGCCCGCCACCTCCATGCACATTCATCGCCACGAATCCCGGAACAATAAACATTCCTTTGGCATCAACTACATTTGCTCCAATCACAGCCAAATCACTATTGGTTACTTCCAGTATCTTTCCATCGCTAATCAGCACAGAGCCATCTGCCAACCAGCCCTGAGGAGTCAATATATGACCATTTATTATTTGAGTCAACATACAATACTTCTATTAAAATAACTTATTCGTACCTTCAACCAATTTTCCCATAGCCCAGACCGCTCTAACGTTTAAATCTTTGTCCAGTACCATAATGTCTGCATCCTTGCCACGCTGAAGGGTACCTTTCCGATCTCCCACTCCCATAAGGCGGGCCGGAGTTTCAGAAGCCATACGTACTGCATCTTCCAATGGAATTTCAGCCTTTTGGACCATTGTACGGATCAGGCGATCCATCGTTGCCACACTCCCTGCCAAGGCAGAACGGTCGGCCAACTTACATACGCCATCTTCAATGATGACACGCGGGTCGAAAGCTACATTACTGTCGCTGGCCGCACAAGCCAAGGCATCTGTAATCAAACAGGTACGTTCCACTCCTTTTATTTTATATACCAAACGCAAGATAGTTGGAGGCACATGGATACCGTCGGCTACCACTTCTACTGTCATATCGTCAATCAAATAAATGCTTTCCACCGTTCCCTCATATTTATATTCACGGCGTTTATGGAAGCCCGGCATTGCATTATAGAAATGAGTGGCATGAGTATATCCTGCCTCATAAGCCGTCAATATATCCTCATACTCAGCCTGTGTATGCCCTACAGACGCCAACACACCTTTTGATGTAATATATTTACCAAACTGCATCGCACCCGGGAGTTCCGGAGCTGCATCCCAGCGCTTGATACAATGGGTTTCCTCCAATAAAGGAATATATTCTTCCGGATCCGGATTTTTTATATTCTCAGGAATCTGCCCACCTGCCATTTTCATATTAAAATAATGCCCTTCCAAGTGAAGGCCCAAAACCGGACTGTCTTTCTCTGCCATCAGCTTCTCGGTGGTTTCGGCTGCAGCACGAATCATCGGTATGGTTGATGAAGACAAGGTTGGGAATATACTGGTTGTACCATGTTGCATGTGAGCAGCGACAGCCGCACGGAAAGCTTCTTCTGTACCTTCCATAAAATCACGTCCTCCACCACCGTGAACGTGAATATCAACACCACCCGGGACGATATACATTCCTTTAGCGTCTATTAAAGTTGCCCCGACTACTGCGAGGTCACAGTTTGTCACTTCCAAAATTTTGTTATCGCTTATCAAGACTGAACCGTCTTTCAGCCACCCCTGTGGAGTTAGAATCTTTCCGTTTATGATTTGAGTTAACATGATATGATTTGTACTTTAGATTTTTATTTCTAATGCAAAGTAAACGACTTTTCATGAAACATCAAGCCTTATACCTCATTATTTTTGCTTTAACAACAAAAAATCAACCGTTTTTAGTGTTTTCATCCCTCATATCTTAAGAAATAGCCTTAATCCACACCTCGATTTATTAATATTTTATATTATTCCGACCGAAGAATTAAAATATACTTCCTTATTTATAAGCAAATTTTCCAAAAAAGTTATATCTTCGCACTCAAATCAAGCAGCAATGCCCATACCTTTAAAAAGAAGTTAAATATTGTTCTAACATTAAAATAATCGAATATGAAACACATGCTCAAAAAAGCGATTTTTTCTTGTGCTTTCGGATGCTTCATCATCGGAACAGCAATAGCGGAAGACACATCAAGTCTACCCTGTAAGCCCTACTGGAAAGACATTCAAGTGGTTGCAGTAAACAAAGAACAGCCACGAAGCGCATTTATGACTTATGCCGACCGGAGTTCTGCATTGTCATCACGCTATGAAAAAAGTCCTTTTTACACTCTGCTTAACGGCACCTGGAAATTCTATTTCACGGAGACTTATAAAGATCTTCCTGAAAATATAACAAATCCAGCAACCGATGCTTCTGCCTGGCACGATATTCAAGTACCGGGAAACTGGGAAGTACAAGGTTTCGGTACACCTATCTATACCAACCATGGGTATGAATTCAAGGCACGTAACCCGCAGCCTCCCCTACTGCCGGAAGCCAATCCGGTAGGAGTATACCGCCGAGATATTGAAGTTCCGTCTGAATGGGACGGACGCGACATCTATTTGCATCTGGCTGGAGCTAAATCGGGTGTCTATGTATACATCAATGGAAAAGAAGTAGGCTACAGTGAAGATTCAAAGAATCCGGCTGAATTTCTTATCAATGACTTCGTAAAGCAAGGTAAAAACACACTCGTAATCAAGATATTCCGCTGGAGTACCGGATCTTATCTGGAATGCCAGGACTTCTGGCGCATGAGTGGTATAGAGCGTGATGTCTATCTTTGGTCACAGCCCAAAGCCGGCATCCAAGACTTCCGGGTGATTTCTACACTCGATGATTCCTATACCAATGGAGAGTTCAATCTTGCTATTGACTTGAAAAATCATACCTCACAGACAAAGGCAATGCAAATCGGGTACGAACTGTTAGACTATAACGGAAAAACAGTTGCCTCTCACGAACAGAAAGTCACTATGGCACCTTCAAGTAAGCAAACCGCATCGTTTGAAAAAGAATTGCAAAAAGTAGCCAAATGGAGTGCAGAGGACCCGAAGCTATATAAATTATTGATGACTGTAAAGGAAAACGGCAAGGTTACTGAAGTCGTTCCATTTAACGTCGGATTCCGCCGCATTGAAATCAAACAAATTGACCAGCTGGCAAAAAATGGAAAGCCTTATACGGTTTTATTGTTCAACGGTCAACCGATCAAGTTCAAAGGGGTCAATATCCATGAACACAACCCAGAAACGGGTCATTATGTAACGGAAGAGTTAATGCGTAAGGATTTTGAGCTAATGAAACAGCACAATCTCAACGCAGTACGTCTTTGCCACTATCCGCAAGACCGCAAATTCTATGAGCTGTGCGACGAATACGGACTTTATGTATACGATGAAGCAAACATCGAATCACACGGTATGTATTATGATTTGCGCAAAGGAGGCACACTAGGCAATAACCCGGAATGGCTGAAGCCACACATGGACCGTACCGTCAATATGTTTGAACGCAACAAAAACTATCCAAGCGTTACCTTCTGGTCTTTAGGAAACGAAGCCGGAAACGGATACAACTTCTACCAGACTTATTTGTGGATTAAAGGAGAAGAAAGCAAAATGATGAACCGCCCAGTCAACTATGAAAGAGCACTCTGGGAATGGAATACTGATATGTATGTGCCTCAGTATCCCAGTGCTGCGTGGCTGGAAAAGATTGGAGCAGAAGGCAGTGACCGCCCGATTGCTCCGTCGGAATATGCACATGCCATGGGTAACTCTACCGGTAACTTATGGTTACAATGGCAAGCTATTTATAAATATCCGAACCTGCAAGGTGGATTTATCTGGGACTGGGTTGACCAGGGTATTTTGCAGAAAGATAAGAACGGACGACCTTATTATGCTTATGGAGGTGACTTTGGCGTAAATATGCCAAGCGACGGAAACTTCCTTTGTAACGGTATTGTCAGTCCCGACCGTACGCCTCATCCTGCCATGCAGGAGGTAAAATATGTTCATCAGAACGTAGCCTTCGAACCTGTCGACTTAGCTGCCGGTAAGTTTATGGTGAAAAACCGCTTCTACTTCACGAACCTGAAGAAGTATAAAATCAGCTACACCCTCAAAGCTAACGGTAAGGCAATTAAAAGCGGACAAACATCCTTAGATATTCAACCGCAAGGTTGTCAGGAGTTTACTGTCCCGATGCCGAAATTGAAGCCGAAAGCCGGAACGGAGTATTTCATTGATTTTAAAGTAACCACAACAGAAGCAGAACCGCTGATTCCTGCGAACTTTGAAATAGCTTATGACCAGTTCAAACTTCCTGTGGCCAACAAGAAAGAGGTGTACAAGACAAACGGACCGAAACTGGCAGTCAACACAGATGGCGATGAGCTGAAAGTTACCTCTTCAAAAGTAAACTTCTGCTTCGACAAGAAGAGCGGAATTGTCACTTCCTACAAGGTTAATGGAACAGAATACTTCAATGAAGGATTCGGCATCCAGCCCAACTTCTGGCGCGCACCGACAGATAACGACTACGGAAACGGCCAGCCCAAACGCGAGCAAATCTGGAAGCAAAGCAGTAAAAACTTCCATGTTACCGATGCAACAGCCACAATCAAAGATGGCAAAGCCATTGTAAACGTGAACTATTTACTGCCTGCGGGAAATCTTTATATCATCACTTATACCGTTTACCCAAGCGGAGTGGTCAATGTAGCGGCACACTTTACTTCAACCGACATGGATGCTGCTAAGACAGAAATCTCTGAAGCAACCCGAATGGCAACCTTTACTCCGGGACAGGATGCTGCCCGCCTTGCTTCTTCCAAACTGAACGTTCCGCGTATCGGAGTTCGTTTCCGTCTGCCGGAATCTATGGATCAGTTGCAGTATTTCGGACGCGGTCCGCTTGAAAACTACTGGGATCGTAAAGCCGGTTATCCGGTCGACGTATATAAGAGTACTGCTGAAGCGCAATACTTCCCATATGTACGCCCGCAAGAAAATGGTCATCACACAGATACTCGCTGGATGATGCTTACAGCCAAGAAAGGAAAAGGTCTCTTAATTGAAGCAGACAGTCTGATGGAATTCAATGCACTGCGGAACTCTATTGAAGACTTCGATGCAGAAGAACATCCAGAGCTGGCTCGTCAGTGGACAAACTTTACACCTGAAGAGATAGCCAACCATAACGAAGAGGCTGCCAAGAATGTATTGCGTCGCCAACACCATATCAATGATGTAACTCCGCAACCTTTCGTTGAGGTGTGCATCGACCTGAAACAGCAAGGGGTGGCAGGTTATGACAGTTGGGGTGACCGACCGCTTCCGGAACATTCACTTCCAGCCAACCGTGATTACCAGTGGGGATTCACCCTCATTCCGGTAAACCATGCAAACGGAGTGGAAAGCAAATTAGGCTATAGCTATAAATAAGCCTGAACAACATTCAAAAACAGAAACGACCGGTTCTTCTTCCGAGAGGAACCGGTCGTTCTTTTTTTTCACTATCTTTGGGGGAGAAAATAGAAAACCACAGACTTATGATAAAAATCTTAGCTACCAGTGACTGGCACTTGGGAGAATATTTCCATTCATCCGACCGTCTGAAAGAGCAACAGCATTTTCTCAGCTGGCTGAAACAAAAAGCTGCCACCTTACAACCCGACGCCTTGCTGGTGGCAGGCGACGTATTCGACAATAGCAATCCTTCGGCTGCGGCCCAGGAGACATACTACAATTTCCTTTCCGAAATCACGGAAGCTTGTCCAGATATGACCATTGTGGTCATTGCCGGAAACCATGACTCTGCCACACGCCTTACCGCTCCTGCTGCTTTACTGAAAAAACATCACATCGAAGTAAGAGGAAGAGTGGACCGTCAGTGGATTCCTTCCGATAATAAACCGGGCGAAGGACAATGGATTTTCAACACTGAAAATCTCATTATCCCTATTTACACCAAAACGAAAGACGAACGCACATGGATAGCTGCCCTTCCCTACGTGCGAAACAGTGAACTGGGCTATGACAACAGCTATCCACAAAGTATGCGGAAACTGATTACCCAACTCATGACAGATGCCAATAACCGACGGGAAGCAAACGAAGCCGTCATTATGATGGCGCATTTCTATGCCACTGGTGCCGAAATAGCCAATAACTCTTCTGAAAACATCATCGTAGGGGGATTAGAGCAAATCAACGTGGCAGATATGGACACCCGCCCTACTTGCCTTATTTGCGGACACATCCACAAGCGGCAAGCCATCTGGAACACCTCATGGGCTCGTTATACCGGAAGCCCTTTAAGCATGTCGTTTGCTGAAAAGAACAACAAACACGGCATCGATTTAATCACGATTGAGAGCGGAAAGATGATAGGCAATCCTCATTTTATTGAATATACTCCGCAGCGCCAGCTCATAGAGATTCCGGAAGAAGGGGCCTTGCCTTTGGAGCAGGTTATCAGACAAATCGGACAGCTTCCCCGCAAGCAGCAAGATTCTCCAGAGACCATGAGCTATGTGGCTGTTAAGCTCTGCCGAGAGGATATTGACCTGACCAGCCGCAAGCAGATAAGCGATGAACTGAGTAAACGACATGCCATTTTTTCAAAGCTACAATGTATTGAAAAGATGGAGGTTTCTCAAACGGCTGACGAAAATAAGCCCACAGAGAGTTCACTGGACGATATTTACCAGCGTAACCCGTTAGATGCAATCATCATCGGATTCATCCGTGAAAACCAAATTGCCATCAGCGAACGTCAGATACAGCTGGCACAAACGGCAATTAACGAAGCCCAAAATATGAATGAGGAGGAAGAAGCATGAAAATCATACAACTGTCAACTTATAACATTGCCTCACTGGAAGGCAAAAACCACATTGACTTTACCATCGGTCCCCTGACCTCGTGCAAAATATTCAGCATTGTAGGTCCTACGGGAAGTGGAAAATCGACCCTCTTAGATGCCATCTGTCTGGCCCTCTACGGCAAAGCTCCACGCTACAATGCCTCACTGTCGGCCATACAAAAAGATGAAGAAGGCGACGGAAAAAGCGTACTCCGCTCCAACGATGTGCGAAACATCATGACCCGTGGCTCCAAACAATGCTACTGTCATCTGATTTTCGAAGCCAACGACCACCGCCTTTATCAGGCAGAATGGAGTACCGAACTGAAACGCACCAACTATGCCACAGCCAAGAACCTCCTCCGTGAGGTGACACGCAGCGCTACAGGCGAATTCATTTTTAAGGACAAGGAAGAAAACCGCAAGGCAGAAGAGGTCATCGGCCTGCAATACGAGCAGTTTGTACGGACCGTGCTGCTGGCTCAGGGAGCATTCGACGGATTCCTCAAAGCTGAATCGAACGAAAAATCAGTCTTGCTGGAGCGACTCACCGGAATCACCATCTATCAGCGTATAGCCGAGCGTATCCGCATCCATCATGAGGAAGCCAAACAACGGAAGCTGGATATCGACAGCCGCATCGGTATCAGAAAAGAACAGCTCATTGAGGATGAAGAAGAGGTCAACGAGCTCACTCTCAGTATAGAGAAAGAAAAGGAGGAAACTGCACGGATTGTGCAGTTAAACAAGACCTGCACCCGGCAGCTGCAATGGTGGAACGAGGAGGAAAAACTGAACCAAACGCTGCTGAAAACCGACCTCCGTATCAAGCAGATAGAAGCAGAATTGGAACGCATGGCGGAAAAACGCGAATGGCTCCAGCTTTATGATGCAGCACACGACGCACTGGCGTATGTATCGGCCTCAGAAAAGGCGCAACAAGACTATTCACGATTCTCTCAAAAAGCCCAGGAAGCGTATAAGACTGAACAGGCACTGCAAGCCCAGTTGAACGACAGTGAAAAGACCCTGACCTCACTGAGGCAAAAAGAGCAGGAAGCAGCCGCACATTATGAACAGATGAAGCCTCGCATCCAGCAAGCACAGAATCTGCAGACGGAAATCAATCAATTGAAAGAACTCGAAGCGGGAGCCAAACAAGAGGTGAATACCTGTCGAAAAGCCCAAGAAGACAATGAGAAAGAGATTGCCAGCAGCCAGAAAAAGATTCAAAGCATGCGTGAGCGTTATCTCAAAGCAACGAAGGAACTGGATGCCCTAAAAGAGTTACATGCCAACGCGGTTGAAGAGAAAATAAACCAAACAAAAAATCAGGAGCAAGCCTACGAGCAGCTGCAGAACAAATGGAAAGAGGTAGATGGTGAACAGCTGCAGCGCAGCCGTGATAGGGCCTTCACCGTACGTAGCGTGGGAAGTAAGATTGCCGAGATGCGGAAGCAGCTGGAAGAGGGACAGAAATGTCCGGTATGTGGAGCAACCGAACACCCCGATGCCGCACATGACATCTTGCACCTGGCCGACTTCAAAGATGAGTTGGAGCGCGACTTCAGCGAAAAGGAGCAGGCTCTGGCCAATTACAATCAAGCCATGACACACCTGCAACAACTGCAACAAACATTAAGCAAGGCAGAAAGTGAAACAGCTAAGCTGAAGGAGAAACAACAGAAAGAAGTGGAGCAAAAACAGAAGGAAATCAATGAGTTGGTCATGGAAGGCACTGCATTGAAGGCTAGTTGTACTGAGCGGGAGCGCATGAAAGAGGAGAAAGAGAACGCGCTGAAAACTGCTCTAATGAAATACAATCAGCTTACTGAACAGTCGACAGAAAAGCAGGCTGCATTCAACCAGCTCCTGGAGGGTAAGACTGTGAAGGAAGTGGAAGAAACGCTGACACGGGCACTCAAAAAAGCAACCGACGAGCTGTCTAATTTGAAAGACAGCATGGCCAAGTTGCAATCCGAGCTCTCGGCTGCCCATGCGGCCTTTACCAATCACACGCAGGAAAGCATGAACAGTCAAGCACAAGCTGCAGAAATGTATGCCCGGATAGACCAATGGCTCACCGCATACAATGCTGATGACAACAAGCCTGAACTGACTAAAGAAAAGCTTTTACAGCTAACTCATGAAGATACCAACTGGAATGCCTTGCGGGAGCGAATCAACAAAACGGTTCAAGAGAAAGTGGCAGCAAAGACACTATTCGATAAAGCCACCCACGACCTGGAAGTACATAGTAAAGACAAACCGGAGCAAGACAAAGAACTAATCAATCTCCAGCTCCAGGAAACCGACCAACAGCTGCAAACTTCAACCGAGAAACTAGGCCGCCTAACCGCACGCTTGAACAGTCATCAGGAAGCACTTAAAGCAATCGGAGAACTTGCCGAACAGTCTGTACAAGCCAATGCCGATGCAACCGACTGGGCACTGCTCTATAAAGCAATCGGAGGGAATAAAGAAGGGAAACTCCTTCGGCAGATAGCTCAGTGCGTCACCCTCAGTTTCCTGGTCAAGCATGCCAACAAGCAACTGCGGCTGTTCAATCAGCGCTATAGCCTCAAGCAGTTGGAAAACACACTGACGCTCCGAATCGTCGACCATGAGCGCGGCGACGAGGAACGCGTCGTCTCTTCTCTGTCGGGTGGAGAGACTTTTATTGTCAGTTTAGCTCTTGCCTTAGCACTCAGCGACCTGTCATCGCGAAATGTAGCCTTCAAAAATCTGTTTATCGATGAAGGATTCGGTACGCTCGACCAAGACAGCCTGCATATGGTCATCGATGCACTAGCCACCCTACAATCAGAACAAGGCAAAACCGTAGGAGTTATCAGCCATACGGCCGAGATGAGCGCTGGCATCAGTACCCAAATTTGTATTACTCCCACCGGTAACGGATGCAGCCGCCTACAAGTGCAAAACACCTTCTGACAACTCCCCCACAGAAAAAGAAACACCTTACACTTTTCTCAATCTTAACTCGCCCGGTTCAGTCCGGTCGGTTAAGAAAGAGAATTGTGTCAGCTTACGGCCGAGAACCTGTAACTCGACTGTTATCTCGTGATAAGATGTAATCGGAATCATTTCTATGGAAAACGGACAATAGACCACGACTCTATGAGTATCTTTCAAAGGAAGTAAGTAACAATCGTCACACCAGATTGTTTGACCGCCGCTACTTAATCGTATTTCAAAAAAAGGAAATAGATCCTTATATCCATTCACATCAAGTTCCACACACACCAAAACCGGATTCACCTCAACCTCCATACAGATGTCATCATAATGTATATCCGTATGAAAGTCCTTGTAATGACGGTAATGAGTCGCTTTATCAAACAATAGCTTTCCGCCACGTTGCTCTCTCACCTTCAGGTAAGCCGCATAGGGAACAAATGTCTCTTCCACTGGCAAGTCCGGACGGAAAAACATAAACAACGGCCACTCTTGATAGGCATCAGGAATATCGTCACCTACAGACAGAAAAATCCGATAAGACGTATTCACCTCCAACTTATCCATATCAACCGGAATAGTTTGCTGAAAATAATCTTTATCCTTACCCATAGGCATCGCATAGTCCGCCACAGACTCACCAATAATCTTCGCAGACAACTCATCCCATGTTTTCCGAACATCTTGATGATAAAGTTCAAGTACATGCTGATAAGACAATCCGTCCATTGTAAAAGAGGAAGAAGGTTCCTCCTTCGTATGTTTCCAGTGCTCATATCTGCATAAGCTCTCTTGCAAATTCCTCCAATCACCATCTCTGACAATCGCCAGTTTTATTCTAACCTTCTTCTCCTCACTTGCTTCATGCTCACTATACACTTCCATCTTCAAGGTAATACCTTGAACAGCCTCATCCCATAAAAAACTTTTCCTGTTCGAAACAAACACAGGCTCATACCCTTCTCTGCAAACATCAATCTGAGAGAACAACGGATTAAATAAATATCTACAATTCATAATTACTTCAAGTTATGTAACAAAATCAATAATTATCCAGATACCTACTCAGAAGCATAGTCTTTAAAACCGATTTTCCTCTTCATATTCCTCCAGACAAAGCCTTTCACATCTTGCGCCAGCACCCTTCCACTTGCCGAAGATTGTTTGCTTTCACGTAATAATACCAAATCGGCAATGGCTTGCGACAAAAGTTTCATAGTCCGTGCATTGGCATAACCTAACTCCCTGTTTTTACATAAACAGTGAATATATTCTATAAGAATCAGCCACGCTTCCTCACTCATCGTTAAGCTATGCTTATCCAGCATCTTCTCTAAAATCTGCAAAAGTTCATCGGCTGTGTAATCTTCAAAGTGAAGGGTACGGTCAAGCCCCATCAAACTGCCCGGAGCATAAGGAATCCAACAATGGTCGCCTCACCGACTCATGCTCTGCAATCACCAAAGCATAATTCCCCGGAAGTTCTGAAGTAAAGGAAGTCAGCCGCAACCGCAACTTTTCACTGTCAAAATGCGATTGAGGATTTCTGAACACCGGTGCATCTCCATCCACAAACAATAAACCATGTTGCGAACGACGCATGGCATCCTTTAATATTTCATCTACCTTATAATCTTGTACATTATAAATCTCTTCCGCCTTCAATTCTACCAGCTGACCTTTATCCAACAAGTTCATGGCATGAAGCAACTCAGCCATAATACCTGCCACCGTACTTTTCCCCGTTCCAGTATTACCAGTAAAACTCCATTTCAGCAAAGTTTCGTTGTCTCCATAATATTTCTTTTGAGCATTACGATAACGAGCCACATCCACAAAATCGTGTATAGTTTTTTTATCTGTTTCATACCTATCATTGCATCCAGTTCTGCCAACAAACGAGCAATACGGGATTCATCAAATCCAGTATTCTGCAAGCCCTGCAATTCATCCGAAGAAGCCGGAATATCTGATAAGCAAATGGTCTGCAACACACGCTTGCTGTTCCTCTTGCTTTCAGGCAGAGCAGCAATCCGCGTACTCATAGCCGGAATAATCCTTGTATGAATCAGTCGGGTTACAAAACGACCGTTTCCAAAACAACCATCCTTTTGTTTTACCTCATACGAAATGAATTTTTCCAGAGCCTTCGATGCAGCGGGAGACAGACGGAATCCTTCCTTCCGCACCACTCCCCGTGCGATTTCCATCAGCTCATCTGCCGAATAATCCGCAAAATGAAATACATACGGAAAACGAGAGCGCAAGCCCGGATTAGCATCTAACAATGCTTCCATTTCACGAGGATAACCAGCTAGTATCACCAGCATATCTGTAGCCTCACGGCTCAGCTCCGAGAGCATGGTTTCTATAACCCTCATTCCGAAATCAGCCGACGGATTTCCTCCGCCCAATAAAGTATAGGCTTCATCGATAAACAACACGTTTCCACGTGCATTCCTTAAAATCGCTTTCGTCTTCAGTTCGGTTCCTCCTACCCGTGTATCCATAAAGTCACTCCGCTCTACCCGTATCACATTCCCCTTCGACAAGAGTCCCAGCGAAGCATAAATTTCTCCTATGAAATCAGCTACTGTGGTCTTTCCTGTTCCCGGATTACCGGTAAACACCATGTGCAGAGAAGGCAAGGAAGTAGTCATTCCCTGCTCGGCACGCAATCGCACCATATTCACAAAATTCAGATGATCAGTAATACTCTTCTTGAGTTCCTCCAAGCCCACCATTTGGTGCAACTTTCCCAAAGGCTTCCGATAATCTTTCATCTCCAAACAAGGAATATCTTCTTTTTCGATGGTCACCAACTGTGCTGCTGTAGGCATCGGAATTTCACTTAACCTGCATGCCATACGTTGAACGATCTGTTCGGAAAGCAACGTTTCAATATAGCGTCCGTTACCGAACGATTCATCCCGCATCTGATAAGCCCGCCGCACTACCTCACACAGAGCCTGTCGTGCTTCGGCTGTCAATTCATACCCCCGATGACTACAATACAAATCAACCATCTGCATCAGTTCGTCCACATTATAGTCATCAAAATAATAACGGCTCGATTCAGGAATCCTTGAATCAAGACCAGGATTTCCACGCAACATTTCCTTCATCGGTGCCGGATAACCGGCAAGCAGCAACATCCAATCACGATTGTTCTCATCCGCCAAAGCCGTAAGCAAGGTCTCCAGCACATTCATACCGGGGTCTTTAGGATCTTCCGGTTTATAAAGCGTATAAGCCTCATCAATAAAAAGAATTCCCCCCCTTTGGCACGTTCCATGGCAGCAAGCGTCTTCTCCCCTTCGCTGCTATAATATTGTCCAAGCAAAGTGCTTCGCTCCTCATACACCACATGCCCTTTCGAAAGCAATCCCATATCTTTCAAGACAGCCCCAAGCAGCCGAGCTACCGTAGTTTTTCCTGTACCCGGATTCCCGATAAAAGCCGCATGAAGTGCATGAGGTTGAACCGGGAGCCCTGCATTACGACGTTTCTGCTCTAGAGAAACCAGATTATAATATTTTTTTATCTTCTCTTTCACCCTGTTTAGACCAATCATCTCCTCCAGCTGCTGCAAAGGCGTACTTACCTGACCAGAGTAAACAATCTTCTTTCCGGCAATATTAGTTTTAGGCTGTATCGCATCTTTCCCGAAAATACTTTCCACATCACGATCGCCCACTTCAAAAGGAACCGAAACAGCCGTTTCATCCATAAACAGCACCTGAACCCGATAAGCACCTTCTTGCCAAAAATAAGACTTATCCTCTCCCATGTTCCAAGACAGTATAATGTTTGATGCCTCCTCAATACCCGACACGGTTCCCCTTTTGATAACCGTATCTTTCAGTCGTCCGGTTTCATCATATAACCTTACCTCAAACTCGGGAGCAAAACTGGCAAGAGATTTATTATGCTCTGCCATCAAGCTCGTCATGCCCAACACCATAAAAACTGATCCCAAACCAGAGACCGAAAAGCAGTGTTGCGATTGTCCCAAATTCGCATAATCCACCTCATGATACTTTTCCACCCGATACAACGAAAAGGACGTAATACTGAAACAATCCGTATAATGTTCCGGAACCTCTGCCAACATGAACTCTTTGCTATAAATATCTGTTCCATCGACACTAATCACAACAAAGAAACTATAATATGCGTCCAAATCGAAAGCCAAGTCTATTTCAAATGGTAATGCCATATCCACATATAGCTTACCCATCAGTTCATCACGTCCTATACGGATAAGCTGCTCAGTCTGAGTCAGCACCTCTCCGTTTCCCTCCAACCTTACCTGACACTCATGCTCATAACCTTTTATCTTATAATAAGGATTATACACCTGAATTTCCAGATGCAGATAAGTAGTGTATGAAGAATAGCGAAACTGGGTACGTTCTGTATAACATCCTCCGAACGAATCCCCTTCCGAAAAAGCCGCAAGAACATCAATTACACGCATCGGTGGTTCCTTATTAGTGCACCCCTCTTCAGAAGAACAATTACTTTCTGCCTCCTCCGCTTCGGCTGATTTTATAAACTCATCCAACAGGCGGTCGAATTCATCGGCATCGTATTCTTCGGTATTATTTGTTGCTTTCATAGTTTATGTTGGTTAGATGTAAATATTTCCCCTTCTATCGGATTTGCTCTTCCGAAAAAGATGCATCAGAGCAAGCAAAGTTGTTTTATATTCTCCCCCTGCGCTCTATACAAAAATAAAAAATCATTTGTCCACTACAAACGATTTACCATAAAACGTCTACACCTTTTCTAGTTTACAGTTCGGAGTACATACACAAGGAAGATAATAAGGACGGAACTGGACAAATCTAAAAATAGAAATTTTAGTATCTCCATGCATCACGGTATTTCGATGCGTTGTTGCTACCACCACTTCATATCCCTCGGCAAGCAATAAACTCACCATAAAGAAAGTAAATGCCGGTTCACCTACTACATGAATGGCAGAACCATTATCAGGGTAAGGAATCAACAACTTAATTTTCTCTAAGTATCCCCTTGCAATCTCTTCCACCTGCTTGCCACTCATTTCTAGAGGAATCAGAGGAAAAGGCAAGTCCACCAATTTCCCCCATTTCCCTGCCGCCTCCTTTTGCTCAGGCAACCAGCTTTCCAATGGATGATTTGATAAATTAATAAACATACTTCTCTTATATATTACGATCATGTTCCTCTATCCATCCGTTCATCTGGATAAGACTTACATTCGGTTCACAAACTTCTATTTGATTATTATTTTGATTGATTGAAATCATTTCACGCTCACCCTTAATCGCATTAACCGTCAAAGCACTGCCCACAGGCTTAGTACCCGGAGTTATATTAACTACGACCTGATAGTCATTGAAATTATGGTCCATATCATTTTTCAAGAAATAGAAACACTCATTATTACAAGCATTAAAGTCATTATAATCCACAGGATTCGATAATTCAATTTCCGGCAACTTATGCTTATAATTCGGATATTCAATACAAATAAACGAGCGAAGCAAATCCTTTATAGGCTCCTCTGCCAAATCCAGACTCGCTCCTGACAATGCTTTAGCATAAGTTTCAAGAGCTTGTTTTTGGCTATTCCCTTTTTCTGTATTGCCACAATAAGGTTTCAATTCTGCCTCAATTTTCTCGTAATCTTTTAACATAGTATCCGATAACAAAACTTTTATTTTTTCAATATTCTTGTACTTCGCTAAAGGCATAATAACAGGCATTAAGTTAGTGGAAAGTTCTTTCCCGCCAATTAACCTAACAGTTACATTTGAAAGTCCTGTCACCAGCAGCTTCCGTTCTTCGGGTTCAATATTCTCATGCCGTTTATACCCACTCGGTTTCCCATAAATTAATAAGACTAGACCTACCATATATACCAACGGACGAAGCACATAGTTTTCTCCCTTCACATAATCAGAAATAGAGTCGGGAATCCATGCCATAAAAGCCACAAAGGTAATTACGACCAGAATATCAAGAATACTCCCCGAACATGAGTTTGCTACTATCAGTCTTACTTTGTCTCTCCAGTCACGGGTTGCCTTTTCCGGTCTGTGTTCTTCCTTTTTAATCAAGATGAAAGAAACCAATGCAAATATAAATAGAAGAAACGTAATTCCCCCTAACCAATCGGGCATTGTTTCACAAAACCAACAAAAGGTAACCTCTCCTTGAAAGTGTTTGAAAATCATCCGGTCGAATCCTATAATCGTACCCAACAAGGAAAGAATATATACACATCCCCAAATATCTAACTTTTTCATAATTCCAAGTTATTTCAAAATTTCTTTGCCGATATAATCTCGCTGAACTTTCTGAGCCGTTCGCCATTTTCATAATCTTTTTTGCCCGCAACAAACTCATTGATCTTTTTATCTTCAAACTTTTTCTCCATCTGCATATACTGAAACTCAGCTTCTCTCCCGGCAGGAATGCCTTCAGCCATCGCAAATAATTCTGTCACAGTATCCGATGTTTGCCATTCTGGAACTTTCTCATTCATATACGCAGTGAAAGCATCGTAATAATCCATACCCTTTTGAGTATCACAGACCAAATCGCCTGCTTCATCCACGCAATACAACTGATACGCAAAAGCCACTTTCCCATAGCCATAAGGCTTGCAAGCCCCCAGATTATGATAGCGTTTTGTGTATTTTCCCAAAGTCAAGGCATAGAGCAAGGCACCCAGTTCCACCTTCCGGAGATTATGAAACCGGATGCTACATGCAAACTTTGATCCGGCTTGAAGAGGTATCATTACAGAATCCATCTTACCCAACTGCATACCACGATGATAATTGGGGAAAGAGAAGGCGTTATTACGCACCGGATAACGTTTATAGCCTGCAATCTCCAGCTTCTGTCCATGGGTATTATTCCACGTAACAGGAGCAGCATTCGACTTCAAATAAAGCGGATAATAAGACGCATGCGGAGATGACAAAAGCATAATCTGAGGCTTCCTCTCTTTGCATTCTGCTACAGAAAAAGCATGCCCGACAACCACTCTACCCTTCAACGACAGCTCCTTGCCTATATAGCCAAACAGAAGATCTGCCATATCCGGTTTATTCTCTTCTGCTCCATATGTATTCTTTATCAGACTCTCTACATTTTCCTTTGCCGGATATTTGAACATATACGAAAGACCGATATGGCAAGTATCACTCTTCTGCTGAAAGAATACCGGGATGGGATTCCCCTTATCCAGATTCAGTTTCCAAAACTCCGTATAATCATCCGACGAGGCATGAATGCTCTTAAATGCCTGCATGTCTTTTTCTGAAACCAATTTCCATCCGGACGCATCCGAAGAAGGATATTTTTCGAAAAGGAACTCCTTATATTTTCCTACCCAATTGCCTTCTTTTTTATGCTCACCGACAGGATGTTTGAACTTTTTATATTCTCTCTTTCCTGATTGTCCGGTAAAAACAAGGTATTTATCATCTATCATACAAAACCTTTCTCCCTTTGCAATCTTATCACAATAGGAAGTAGTAAATTCAGGGTCTTTTCGTAAAATGGCTGCTAGCTTTTTATATTTTACCACCGCTGTTCTCTGACTGGATGCGATTCTTCCCAAAATAAAGGCATCAAATCCAAGCTGACTTCCCTCATCAAGCCCCAATGCCTCATCCAATTCCCTGGCAGAGATTCGGTTCTCATCTTTCACCTCTCCGGCATCATAGAGATAAAACGCTCCCGCACGCTTGCACAACCAGCCGGCATGTACTTTCGGATTTCGGATAAGCTCCTTATAAGTATTATCATTCAAATCCCGAATAGAAAAGCTCGACTTATTATATTGCTTAAGCCGTCCAAAACCAAGAATTTCTACTACATTCCGCAAACATCCTTTCAAAGTAGTTCCGGGAATGAAATATTTTCCATCTACCTGCGAAAAACGAGAATCCTTCTTATCCAATGTGCTTCCGTTACGCACAAATATATCGGTTTTTGCTTCTATCTTCAATCTGATTTCTCCACTTACTGCATCCGAAAAAGGCACATCCTGCGAAACCAAAGATCCCCATTCGGGATAAACTACCTTTCGAGAAAGAGGAGCAAAATTAAATGGTGCTTTCAACATACTTCTTTACTTTTTAAAACCTTTAAATACGATTCTCTTCAACTGAAGAACTTTCATACCGGCACAATACTCATCCTCTTCTTCCTGCCAGAGTTCCTGCAGACAAATCACCTTACCTCCCATGCGCTTAGTCAGATAAAACTCTTCCCTGCATGCGTGTGCCGCCTCCCTTTCGACTAAGGTACACGAGCTGACCAAATAATGACCATCAACATACCTGATGCTATAAGAAAGACCTTGTGAACAATCATACAACTGACCTTCCACGATGAACGGATTAGAAGCATCGTCTAGTTCCAATTCACTCAAGCACTCCGGACATTCATAAACCTGAGGCGACGGCTGGTCACTAAACCATAAATACCCCTCATAGATGCCTTCCTTTATTTTTGTTTTCTTCAGTTCACTCATTGCTTCTTCCTCCTTTCATTTCTCCATAAAACCTGCCATGTCCTCGGTTTACTCCACCACCAAGCGGCAACAATCCGTTACACAGTTCCTTCAAAGACTTTTCCAAAGAAGACAAGATTCCTTCCAACTGCCGCTTGCTTTCCTCTTTATTATTCGGATAAGCTCTTTCCACCAGTTCTCTAACCTTATCCTGATTCACTCTAACCACCAGATTCAATGGGATATCTTTTATATACATGGCTTTCTCGGTAAACAAAGCCCCCTCAATAGGTGCTCCTGTAAACCGGTCGATTGCCACATGATTCAATACCTTTTCAGTAACTACCTTCTGGTCTATAAATAAATCAGAAATTATCACATTGCCGCGTTGTTGCTTTTCATCCGTAGTACCAGCCGTACCGAAAAGCGCCCGGACGGCCAGATTGTTTGTTCCAATCCATTTCTTCATATCGGAAGCATCCAGCTGGTCGGCAAACCGCCTGGTAAACTTATTATAATAGAATGCTACCCGGTGAGCCAATGCTCCTTTCACCGAAGTAGCTGGAATCAAGAAAAAGCCCTCCTTCAGCCTTCCTTTCTCTTCTGACCAGTACACGCGACTCTCTTTCACGGGAACAATATCTGACTCCTCATCTCCATAAGCTGCGCCAAACAAAGCAAGCGAATCCTGTTTCAGGGAAAGACAATATTCTGTCCATTTGCCGATTGTTATATCATAGGCTGTATTTTCTCTCTGCTGGCATTTTTTGTACCATTCTTTACTTTCCTCCAGATTCGACGATTTTTCCAGATACCTCTCGCTATTCACGGGCAAAACGGTATAATCAATCCGAACAACCTTAATCTGACCGAACCCTTTCCGTGTACCTCCTCCCAACCGGAAAGACGCATCCGACAAAATTCCCATTAATTGCTGAAAATCCTTCTCTTCAGCTTGACGACCTAAGAATTCCATTTCAAAGCAAAAGCGCGTTCCGGCATACACCAGTTCTTCATTGAACAGACCGGTCCTTTCACTAACTCCCCGTTCATTTATATGTACATGCTGGCGTATGGGAAGTCTCTTGTAATGCGACAACAGACTATCTGACCATACATTCTCCTGCAAACCATCCATCACCGCCCCTGCAGCATTTAAGACACGAGCTTCACTAATCACAACCCGCGAACCCATGCCCTCATTGCCGCTTCCTTGAAATCCAAAAAGGACTTTATCATCCTTACCCGCCAACTTCCATCCGCTACGTATGACACCAGCCAATGAACTTCCGGGAATACAAGGCAAGCCATTCACGTCCCGAATCACCAGCGAATCGGCATAAAAGTCAAAGTCACCGGACTTAACCGACAAAGGAGTTTCTGCTTCTATCACTATCCGTGCCAAAAAGCGAGTATCTAATATCTCTTTATTCTTGTTTTCCATATCATTCTTCCATATTATTCCGATGAACTAGCCAGTTTCTGCATCACATCACACAGGTTTATCAAAGCAAGGGCTGGTCTCTTCTTCTCTTTCAAGAACACCTGCAAAAAACGATACTTATCCTCCCATTTTTCCTTAGCTACCCCATGACGCAAATAGCCCGTCTTTTCATCAAACAACAAACGCTGCAGTTCCGCCTCTTCTCCATATTCGGCAATTCTGCGAATGTTGCCCCATTGGGCAGCAAACGTTTTTCCGCGGAAAAGGAACTTATATTGCTCAACCCACCTGTTTACTTCCTCATAAACCAAACTCATTTCCAAACTATCCTGCTTGCAACGTTCCAAATAACCAAGAAGCATCGAATCGGGAGTTTGCTTAAAAGCCAGACCATTGATAGATGAATGCTGTGATACCTCTTTATCTTCCACAATGGCATAAGCCGTCTTGCCCTCCTTATCAGCCTCCAGAAACGCAGGATTATACAGCACGCGTCCGAATCCCTCATTCCGATAAGCACCTATCCACCCGTTCAACTGATTATATGCCATCGGTCTTGCGAGTTTAACCACCCATACACTACCCTTTTCAAAGCCATAACGCTCGGAATCGAAACTTCTGCGCTTATGATTGTAAGGAGTGTATTTGAAAAATCCCACCTGGCATTTATCCCAACAGATATTGCCCTCCGACGGCATCAATCCCAACTGGGAAAGGAAGCTTTCCTTGTCCATCTCCACCGTAGGATATCCATCTCCATCCAATAGAATAATACGACTGTCGGCATAAATAACCAACTCATCGGTCGTACCTGAAGGGAAGGTTGGCTGCTCGTTATAATCGCAAGAAATGATTTCAGCCTGCCCATACTGAGACGAGCGAGAATGTCCGATACGCTTAACCCCCTCCAAGGCTGCCCGAATCTGGTCTGCATACGTACCGTCGAGTGTGTCATCTATTTCTACCTTGAAATAAAACGACAGCCCTTTTGCCATCGACTGAAAGCCATAAAGTTGCTCATCTTTCGATTTGCGCTGCACCCGATCATAAGCCGACTTAATGGCAAAGTTTGTCAGTACCGATACTTTCACAGCCTCCTCTCTTTGGGAAAAATCAATATAATCTTTCCGTTCCTGCTTCAGTTGCATTTTTCTCAGAGCTTCAGCCGAAGGATCTGGAATACAATGATGCACATAATATACACTTCCCCTTTGAAGCTTTGGAGAATAAAGAGATGCAGGCACATGCAGCGTGCGGTTATTCCCAATGGCAGGATGCGCATCACCAAACCTCACCTCAGAAGAATGAAAAAGACGACGAGCCTCAGAAGGTTCCAAACCGGCATACAACTTACCGGCAGCAATACCCAGAAATACATTTCCAGGAATAAAATCCAAGGTTTGATTCGCACCCTCACTCGTTGACTTCTGATTCAGTATCACATCAGTCAACAAGGTACATTTAAATTTCAAAGTCTTCATGCACCCCTCCTATTCTTCTTGTTTAACTTCCGACAAAGTGCAACGTCCCAATCCACGAGTCCGGCACAATCCCAGTCGCTTGATATACCCCAATGCTTTAACCAGCACATTCCTCATCTCATCCGGAACATCGGTGACTTTCGCATACAATACGCAAGGAACTGCCACCTGAATTTTCCGCAACGAGCCCTCGCAGGCAATGCCCTCATCGTCAATGGCTGTAGCCGACAAAGAACGAAACATAAACTCCTTCAAGTCATTCTTCAAAATAACTTGCTGCGTATCTTCATCAAGTACTGCATTCGAGAAGAACGACTCAGCCATTGTTTCCTCAGCTAAAACCTCCCCTCCTTTCACCGGCAATGAACCAAACAAGCGTTGATAGGCTTCATCCTTCTTCCCGTATAACACATCCACAGCTTCACGAAGTAAGCCTTTCATGGTTTTTCCGGGAACAAAAGGCAACCCGTGAACATCCTTTACCACCAGCGCATCTACATCCGCACCAGCAGCCAATCCTGACCCACAATGCCAGTCTGTATGAAATTTTATCTTATATATCAAAGTCTTTCCCATTGCTTTATAGTATTAAACACGCTGAGTTTCCTGCGTGCGAATGGTTACAAGCGACAGCAAATCGTATACAGGACTTGATGTCTGCCCACATAATGTTTCTATCAGCTTCTTCTGTTCCTCATCTGCCGCTATCATCTTCATTCTCGTTTTCTTCTGCTCGGCTAAATCAGCATTCATATAGACATGAGTTATCCAACTACGCAACCCGGAACGTACCGCACTCCACTCCTTCTGCTCCAATTTATCAGACAAGGCAAGCAGCTGCTCAACGCTCCATCTTCCCTTCTGTTTGGCAGGAGCATCAGAAAGCAAACCTTCACCTCCATATACATAATAAGGACCGAACTGGAACGTATAATTCTTATTCGGAGTAAGTTCACGCAGAATTATGTCTTTATAATCGACAATAAAACTATCTTGCACCTTATGAAAAGCCAAACAAGAAGCCGGCAGATTACCCGCATTGAAGTCATAATTTTCCTTCGTATCTTTCTTGGCAAAAGAACACAAACTCTCAGCCAACTCATACGCATAATAGAAAGGGAAAGACGATTTAATAAAAGCAATACCAGCACAAACAGTCAACATGTTCACTTTTTTGTCTTTAAACACACCCTGCAACAGGTCTCCCAATAAACTATGCGTCTTTTCTTCGAATAATTTAATAAAACTTACCAAATAAGGAATGGCTAAGTCAGCCCGGCAAATCAACGTATGGTCATCCCCGCTTAATACAATGGGGCGGAAAGGTACTTTATCGCAGAATGCAGCCGGAAATATCTTACGAACCTCATCGAAAGCCCCATTGGCTGCTTGTGTAGTGGCCAAATCCAGCTGATAAGAAAATTTCTTTAGTTTTCCCCTATTGGCACCGATATGCTGAACCACCTGTCCCAACCCGTTTCCATCGGCATGAATCACCGCAATCCAGTCGTTCCGGTCTGTAAGGTCTTTCAACTGAAAAGGAATTTGCTCCGTCCTACACCCTTTATAGGCTTTGTTGAACAACAATTGAGTTGACATTTTTCTTCCTTCCCTTTCCCCCTCTTTCATGGTATAAAGCTTGCGAAAGCTTGCCGCATCCAGCATTAATGGCTCATTCTTTTTATTGCGTCGATCTATAACAGGTAATCCGGTTTGGCGGCTACGCTCTATACCCAACCATCCGGGCTGTGTACTCCTCATCGGGCGATTCCGCTGAATACGTAGCCTCGCCTCTAAAGTCAGCACAGCCTTTTTAAAATCCTCATCACTAAAATTATCCTGCATTTCAACTACAGCCTGACTGACTGTAATACCCGGCGCAAACTCAATGACTGCTTTCGGAAAGTTTCGTACCACCTTTTCACATGCCTCCCGTGAAGGAAACAGGTATTTGATAGTTCCGGCTGCATTCACTATGGCATTTTCATCCTTCCGTAATGCTTCAATCAGTTGAGAAGTATTTCCGGAATACCCCAATTGCTGAGCAAATAGGGTTGTACAAATACACTCCACCAATTCGCTTGCCCCCACAATGTCTTTCAGAGAGTTTGTTTGGAAGATGAAACCTTGGATACCTTGAATGGCAGCTCCATACAGATAGCTTGCTTGTGTTTCCATCGTATTTTGATTCTAATTGTTTATTGTGTAATTCATAATAACCCAGACTACTTCTTCTTTGAATTTGTCAAAAACAGATTATTCTGATTGGCAAGGTAACTATTTTTTTCTGTTATCTCAAACTTTACAATCTTTTTTTCTATAAGATTCAGGAATTTCTGTCATTCTTTATGTTTTTCAACACCCTCTGATGTAGCATAAAGGGTCTATCTTTGATTCCCGCAACAACGTATCCAGCCTTTCACTGCCTCAATACCGCTCTCGCAGTAGACAATGTAATCATTCAGATTACCAATACTTTAAAAATCCATTTCCTTTTAAGCCCCTTTTTACAGAGCTAAGCCACAGCCGATTACATCTTTCTTCATAAATCTTCGCAAATGTAACCAAAATATAAACTCGTCCGTTGTTAATTCACGTTAATTATTTCACTAGCACCTTATTTTACAGACTTATGCGAACAATAAAAACTTCGCAAATGATTTTCATTTGCTCCGCTTTAGGAGATTTGCGAAAAACTATGCTTTTAAGCCTTTTCAACAAGATAGGTATAAGCATCTTACAAAATGCCCGATACAAAATCTTCGCAAATGTTTTACCGAAAAAAGGACATATACAAGCTTGCGAAGAATTATCGACCTCTGAAAACACCCCTATTTCACATATACCATTCACAATCAACAAAATAAGGTTTCCAAAAATCTTCGCAAATGATTTTATCAAGTTTATACGTGAGTTCGGGATAAGAAAGAATCTTTAAAAGTTGGTAATCACCGAATTATT